>Ga0307515_10000139_pt1 | contig 173074 bp, 160 predicted proteins | sample 17_EM_MG_FD_194513 | JGI IMG/M metagenome (GOLD analysis project Ga0307515, IMG submission 194513) | Populus trichocarpa ectomycorrhiza microbial communities from riparian zone in the Pacific Northwest, United States - 17_EM | ecosystem: Host-associated > Plants > Roots > Unclassified... | reverse complement strand
TGTCCAACAACAAGGGCATCAACAAGGCAGGTGGCGGACTCACTGCGCCGGCCCTGACGTCCAAGGACATGGAAGACATCAAGACGGCGATGAGCTTCCAGTGCGAGTACCTCGCGGTCAGCTTCCCCAAGAACTCGACCGACATGGAAATGGCGCGCCAGCTGGCCAACGTGGCAGGCGAACCGTGGCGCCACAAGCCGGCGCTGATCGCGAAGATCGAGCGCAGTGAAGCCATCCCCGCGCTGGAATCCATCATCCGCGCGAGCGACGGCATCATGGTGGCTCGCGGCGACTTGGCGGTCGAGGTGGGCAACGCGGCCGTGCCGGCGCTGCAGAAACGCATGATCAAGATGGCGCGTGAGATGGACCGCCTGACCATCACCGCTACGCAGATGATGGAGTCGATGATCGTCAACCCCGTGCCCACGCGCGCCGAGGTGAGCGACGTGGCGAACGCCGTGCTCGACGGCACCGACGCCGTGATGACCAGCGCCGAGACCGCCGCCGGCCGCTACCCTGTGGAAACGGTGGAGATGATGGCCAGCATCTGCGTCGAGGCCGAAGCTGCCGAAGAGATCGCACTCGACGCGAGCTTCACCAACAAGAAGTTCGGCCGCATCGACCAATCGATCGCGATGGGTGCGCTGTTCACGGCGTTCCACCTCGGCTGCAAAGCCATCCTCGCGTTGACGGAATCGGGCTCGACCGCGCTGTGGATGAGCCGGCATCGCATCCACCTGCCGATCTTCGGCCTGACCTCGCAGATCACCAGCCAGCGCCGCATGGCGCTGTACCGCAACGTGCAACCGGTGCTGATGCCCAACTTCAGCGACCGCGATGAGGCTCTGAAGCATGCCGAGTCACTGCTGGTGGCCAGCGGTGTGCTGCGGCCAGGCGACACCTACGCCATCACCTGCGGCGAGCCGATGGGTTACCCCGGTGGCACCAACATGCTCAAGGTCTGCTTGGTGGGGTAGTTGGCCCCCCAGTCGCTGACGCTCCTGCCCCCGAGGGGCGCCGCCTGGCGGCCCGGCAAAGCCGGTTCCGCGGGCGTTGCTTGATGGCCCCTTCGCTCTGCTCGGGGTTACTCGAAGCGGACCGCGATGCCGGTTGTAAATAGCGCGTCGCTGCGCTTCAGGCCGACCCCGGGGTCGCTGCTGTAGCGGTGCAGTATCCCGGTCGTGAGCTGCATGCGGTCGGTGATCGCCACCGCCAGGCCGAGGTCGAGCACGGTGCGGTACTCGCCGCGCGTGCGCATGTTGGGATAGACCTCGAACTTCTGTCTCGCCGAGGTGTTAGGCGTCAGCTTGTGGTTCGAGGCTTCGATCAGCACGAACTCCGTGCGCCCGTAGCTCGAACGCAGGTCACCTGCGACGTCGGCGGGTTGCACGTACTTGTCTTCCGAATAACCAAGGCCGCCTGACAAATCCCAGGTGTTGTCTTCGGTCTTGATCACGTGCTTGCCAAGACCGCCGTAGGCCGACACGCGAGAGTCGATGTTGGCCGGCCGGTCGCGAAAGTAGTCGAGCTTGCTGAAGCCGAACCATTCCTGGTTCATCAGGTTGCGGTCGTACTGCGTGCCGAGCGCCAGGTTGGATGCGGTGGTGCCGGTGTCGGCGCGCGCGTAGTTGGCTCGGCCGACCAGGCCCCATTTGCTTTCCTCCGTTTGGCGAACGGCTTCGCCAGTCAGCGTGGCCGTGGTCGAGCGGGTGTTGCCCTCACTGGCACTGACACTCAGACCGAACAGCGAGCGAAACACGCCGTCGGGCTTGGGACTGAGTTGTGCAGAAGCCCAACGGGGGGCCAAGAGCATGAAGAGAAGAAGGAGGGAGAGGCGGAGTGGGGTTGGCGTAAAAAACGTCATCGGACCGGAGCGTGAGGGGTGGTCATGTCTGACATGATGTTTCGATCTGAGTTCAACGCAAGCTCGCGATACCGCGGCCACAATGCAAGCATGGAATCAACCTTGACTCTCGATGACATTCGCGCCGCGGCCGAGCGGCTTCGCGGCCAGGTGCTGGAGACGCCGTGTTCGCCTTCGCGCACGCTGGGCGAGATGACGGGTTGCCAGGTCTTCCTCAAGTTCGAGAACCTGCAATTCACCGCATCGTTCAAGGAGCGTGGCGCACTCAACAAGATCGCGCAGCTCACCGAAACAGAGCGCGCGAGCGGCGTGCTGGCGGTCTCGGCGGGCAACCATGCACAAGGGGTGGCGTATCACGCACAACGCCTGGGCATTCCGGCGACCATCGTGATGCCGCGCTTTGCGGCACCGGTAAAAGTTGCACGCACCCGCGGCTTCGGCGCGAAGGTGGTGCTCGAAGGCGATACCTTCGACGATGCAAGGGCATTCGGTGTGCAGCTCGCGCGAGACAGCGGGCTCACGCTCATTCATCCCTACGACGATCTCGCGGTCGCAGCGGGGCAGGGCACGATCGCGCTGGAGATGCTGGCGCAACAGCCCTCGCTCGACACCCTGGTGGTGCCCGTGGGCGGCGGTGGGCTGATCGGCGGCATCGCCACCGCGGCGCGTGCGCTCAAGCCTGGCATCGAGATCATCGGCGTGCAGACCGAGCGCTTCCCCGCGGTGTGGAACGCGACGCATGGCCAGAACCACGAGGTGGCGCAAGCCACCATTGCCGACGGCATCGGCGTCAAGTCACCCGGTGTGCTCACCTTGCCGCTGATTCACGAGCACGTGAGCGATGTGCTGCTGGTCGGCGAGAGCGACATCGAACAGGCCATCGTGATGCTGCTCGAGATCGAGAAGACGGTGGTCGAAGGGGCCGCTGCAGTGGGCCTGGCCGCGCTGGTGAAACACCGCGAACGCTTTGTCGGGCGCAAGGTGGGACTGGTGCTGTCGGGCGGCAACATCGAACCGCTGGTGTTGGCCGAGATCATCGAGCGAGGCATGGTGAAGTCAGGCCGGCTGGCCCGCCTGCGCCTGGACGTGCGCGATGTGCCGGGTGCGCTGGCCGACGTGGCCACACGCCTGGGCAAACTGGGTGCCAACATCGACGAGGTGCAGCACCAGCGTGCGTTCAGCTCGGTGTCGGTCGAGCGCGTTCAGATCGAGGTGGTGGTGCACACCCGCGGCGTGGACCACATCGAGGAAATTCTCGCGGCGATGCGCGCAGCCGGCTACCGCGCCGAGCGCATCGGCTGATGACAACCCCTCGGCTGGCGAGTACGCCAGCCGATCCCCCGAGGGGAATTCGGGCCGGCTTGGGAGCGGCCCGGCGCTCGGCCCGAGCTATCTGCTTGTTCGGACGCTCTCGATCATCGCGGCCACGGCTGGCGATGCGTTCAGCGGCACCAAGTCCACGTCGGCGAGCTCGGGCGACATGACACGGAACAGCTCATCGGCAAAGCTGTGGCCGATGTTGTCCACGCCATCGAAGTCCATCTCCGCGCGGCGGAATGCGTTGAGGCGAGCGGCCACGCGGCGAGCCTGAGCGCGTGAATCCAGTCCCGCCAGTGGGGAGGCCATCAGCCGCAGCGGCACCACGGTGCGTTCGAAGCCGAAGCTCGCGCCGTCCAGGCTGTGGGCATGCAAGACGGATTCGAGCGTGCGCGTGGTGTCCAGCGCGATCGCGGCGTAGACCGAGGTGCCTTGGTGCTTCAGTGCGCGGCCGGGGCGCCAGCCGCTGCCTTCCCAGTCGCGGTGCTGGAACGCGACTTCGTTGGCGTGCAGGTCGAACACGTCGGCCAGGCGTGAAGTGAAGAAGAGGCCTCGCCCGGCGTGGCGAGCGGGCTGGCTGGTCAGCTTGCCTTTGCTCAGCTCGAGCATCGCCAGTGCCGGGTCGTCGAGCGAGAACGAACGCGACAGTTGATCGAAGACACCGCAACCGTCGTCTGAAACCAGCAGTTGTACATGGCTGGGCGTCTGGCGCAGCGACACGGTGACGCTCGTGCCGCCGCTGTGGTCGATGGCGTTGTTGAGCAGCTCGCCGAAGATGTGCTGCGCCATGCGCTGCACCTGGTTCGACAGTGCGAAGAAGGGGGCGAAGTCGCGGGCCCAAGGCAGGTCTTCCTGCAGGCCGGCGAGCGGATAGCGTTGCACCACCTGGCGCAGCGCGCCGGGGTGGAAGTGCGGGCTGCGCGCCGAGCCGTCGCGCTTGAGCCAGCCCAGTTGCACCAGGCGCTGCAATGCCTTGTTGGCGGTGCTGCGGCTGATTGCGGCCGATTGCGTCAGGTGATGAGCGAGGTCGTGCGGATGGCGCACGGCGGCTGCGGTGATGTGCAGCGTCAAAGCGTTCAGGTCGAGTCGTCGTGCCACGGCAGTTCCAAGGTCTCCATGCGGAAGGCCAGTGTCGGCCGGCGAGTCTGAATCTGGAGTTGGAAAAGCGGGCTGTTCCCGGCCCAGTTGAAGCGATGCCGTCACCTGGACCGTGCGCCCCTCAAGCGCGGGAGACGCGCATCCTGGAAGGGTTTTCACGGAGGAGCGTCGCTACAATCGGTTCAGTTTCAGAGCGGTTACCACCGCCTGGCCGGTGTCTGGTGCCGGCATCCAGTTTCGTCACTTCCGGAAACCATCATGCCCATCGTCTCAATGCGCCAGCTGCTGGACCATGCCGCCGAAAACAGCTACGGCATCCCCGCTTTCAACGTGAACAACCTCGAGCAGGTGCAGGCCGTGATGTCGGCGGCCGACGAGGTGGGCTCGCCGGTGATCCTGCAAGCCAGCGCCGGCGCTCGCAAGTACGCAGGCGAAGCCTTCATCAAACACCTGATCCAGGCGGCCGTCGAGGCCTACCCGCACATCCCGCTGGTGATGCACCAGGATCATGGCCAGAACCCCGACGTGTGCAAGGGCGCCATCGACCTGGGCTTCAGCTCGGTGATGATGGACGGCTCCCTGCAGGCCGACGGCAAGACGATCGCCAGCTACGAATACAACGTCGACGTGACCAAGAAGGTCGTCGAAATGTCGCACAAGGTCGGCGTGACCGTCGAAGGCGAACTGGGCTGCCTCGGCTCGCTCGAGACCATGAAGGGCGACAAGGAAGATGGCCACGGCACCGACGCCACCATGACCATGGACCAGCTGCTGACCGACCCGGAGCAGGCGGCCGATTTCGTCAAGCGCACCCAGCTCGATGCACTGGCCATCGCCATCGGCACCAGTCACGGCGCCTACAAGTTCACGCGCAAGCCCACGGGTGACATCCTTGCCATCAGCCGCATCAAAGAGATCCACCAGCGCATTCCCAACACGCATCTTGTGATGCACGGCTCGTCGAGCGTGCCGCAGGACCTGCTGGCCGTGATTCGCCAGTACGGCGGCAACATCAAGGAAACCTATGGCGTGCCGGTCGAAGAAATCCAGCACGCCATCAAGTACGGCGTGCGCAAGATCAACATCGACACCGACATTCGCCTCGCGATGACCGCTGCGGTGCGAAAGTTCCTGGCAGAGAACCCCGAGAAGTTCGATGCCCGCGAGTGGCTCAAGCCGGCCCGCGAAGCCGCCAAGGCGATCTGCAAGCAGCGATACATTGAATTCAACTGCGAAGGCCAGGCCGGCAAGATCAAGTCGCAGAGCCTGACGCAGATCGCGCAGCGCTACGCCAAGGGCGAGCTTGCACAAATGGTGGTCTGAGCGTCTCCATCTTGATGATGCCCCTGGCACCCGTGCCGTCTTCGGCCGGGTGAGGGGCAGGTGCCTCCTACAATTGCTGGCATAAAAAACGCATGGGACACGCCATCCGGGTGTGTGCGGAAAGAACTCATTCATGACGGCGGCCCTGCTGAACTCTTCTCTCGCCTCTCTGCCGCTGCTGGCACGGGGCAAGGTGCGTGACAACTACGCCGTTGGCGACGATCGCATCCTGATGCTGGCAAGCGACCGGCTCAGCGCCTTCGATGTGATCATGGGCGAGCCCATCCCCGGTAAAGGGGCCCTGCTGACACAGATGGCCTTGTTCTGGTTTGCGCACCTGGAAGGCATCGTTCCCAATCACCTGACGGGTGACGACCCCGCGAGCGTCGTGGCCCCGGCTGAGCGCGACCAGGTGCGGGGCCGTTCGATGCTCGTCAAGCGCCTGAAGCCCTTGCCGGTCGAAGCCGTGGTGCGTGGTTACCTGGCCGGCAGCGGCTGGACCGAATACCAGGCCAGCCAGTCGGTCTGCGGGGTCAAGCTCCCTGGCGGGCTGAAAAATGCGAGCAAGTTGCCCGAGCCCATCTTCACGCCGGCCACCAAGGCCGAAATGGGTGACCACGACGAAAACATCTCCTTCGAGCGCATGCAGCAGATCGTCGGTGCCGATCTCGCCGAGCGCGTGCGCAGCACGGCCATCAAGCTCTACACCACGGCCGCCACGATTGCGCTCGCCAAGGGCATCATCATTGCCGATACCAAGTTCGAGTTCGGCCTGGACGCCGAGGGCACGCTGACCTTGATGGACGAGGTGCTCACACCCGACTCATCACGCTTCTGGCCGATCGAAGGCTACGAAGCGGCTTTCCGCGAAGGCCGCAACCCGCCCAGCTACGACAAGCAGTTCGTGCGCGACTGGCTGGAGCAGGCGCGTGTCGACGGTCAGCCTTGGAACAAGAAGGCGCCCGCGCCGGCCTTGCCCTCCGAGGTGGTCGACAAGACAGCGGCCAAGTACCGCGAAGCCTTGCAACGCCTGACGGCCTGAGCTTCAAAGCAGCATGAAATCGCGTCTGCTGAGCAACCTGGATGCTGCGATTGCTGCTGCCACGCAACCCGTGCAGGCCGACTGCCTGCGCGCCGAGCGTGCGGGCTTGTTGGCGCGTCAGGGCCAGCTCGCCGAGGCGCGCACGGCAATTTCAGCTCTGCAGGCGCAATACGCCACCAAGCCCCATGCCGCGGTGAGCGCCTGGGTGGCGTTGGCCGAAGGCCTGTTGAGCCATTTCAGCGACTTGAACCGTGCCGCACATGACAGGATGCGCCGTGCCCATGCACTGAGCGCTGCTGCACGCGACATGAGGTTGCAGGCGCTGGCCGCGGCCTGGCTGGCGCACATGGACTACGCGTCCTACGACCTCGAGCCCATGGCGCGCCATGTGGCGGAAGCGCTTCAACTGGCCGATGCCGATCACCATGGCGCGCGGGCCCGCGCTTGCCTCGTGGTGGCTTTGGCTTACCACTTCGGCAATCGCTTCGAGAGCGCCCAGCCCTGGTATGCGAAGGCCCGCCTGCACGCCAACGCCGAAGGCGACGAGGCGATGCTCAGCGCCATCATGTACAACATGGCCGGCCTGCTGACCGATCAGGCCCGGCAATTGATGCTGACAGGCACGCATGACACGTCGGTGGCTCGCCGCGCCATGCTCAGCCTCGAATCGACCAGCAACTTCGATGCGCTGATCGGCACGGCATCCCTCAACTCCTTGGTGCCGCTCAATCGCGCCCGCGTCTGCTCAATGCAGGGCCAGTGGGCCGAAGCGGTCGCTCTGTACGAGGCGCATTTCAGTGACGGCCTGCTGCAGGGGCTCGACCGCATGCGCGCCTGGCTGGGGGCCGACCTCGCCTGGTGCCACTTGCAGCTCGGCCAGACCGAGCAAGCCTTGAAAGACGCGCTGGCGGCCGAAGTTGCCGTGGCGCACGACCGCGATGTGGACGATCGGGCTTCCGCCCACAGCCGCCTCGCGCAAATCTTCACGCAGCTGGGCCAGACCGAGGCCGCCGCCCGCCACAGCGCCCAGGCTGCCGTCGACTGGCGTGCCCACGAGCGCGATCAGGCGCTTGCGGTGGCGGTGATGGACAAGGTACTCGCCAAGACCCGCGGCTGAGCGGCGGTTGCCTGCCCGCCGCCGTGTGCTGGGCTCAGCTCAGAACAACGCCATGCTGAGCTTGCGCCGGTACTGGTCGACCACCGGATCGGCCGGTGCGGTACTGACCTTGCCGGCCACCTCCAGCGTGCCCTTGGGCGCTGCGGCTTCGGGCTTGATCGGTGCGGGTTTGACCATCAACTCGAGGATGGCGACGTAGGTCTTGCGTGCCAGTTCGCTGTTCCAGGCCTTATCGCGCATCACGATTTCGAGCAATTCGTCCATGGCTTCGGTGAAGCGTTGGGCGGCGAAGTGGGTTTGTGCCAGCTCGAAGCGAGCATCGAAATCGCGTCGATTGGCGGCGATGGCCGCGCTCAGGGTGTCAGCACTGCGTGCTTCAGACGCTTTCTCGCAGGCGGCAATCCAGTGGCCGGCGGCCGACAGCCGGCTGTCGAGCATCACCTTGCTGGCCACCGGCTCGAACGCGCGGCGCGCCTCGGCCACGCGGCCGGCCATCAACAGGGCGCGCAGGTAGTCGTAGCGGCCGGTGTCGTTGGCCGGGTCGATGGCGACGGCTTCTTGCAGCTTCTCGAGCGCGCTTTCGGTGTCGCCCTCCGCCAGCAACTCTTCGGCCTGAGCCATTTCCTCGACGGCGGCGGCTTCGTCCGCACTGGGCACGTGGCGGTCGAGGAACTCGCGGACCTTGGGTTCGGCCAGGGCACCGACGAAACCGTCGACCGGCTGGCCACCCTTGAACAGCACGCAGAAGGGGATGCTGCGCACGCCGAACATCTGCGACAGCTGGCCGGAGATCTCGGGCTGCTCGTCGGCATTCAGCTTGGCCAGCTTGAAACGCCCGGCGTAGGCGACTTCCAGTTTTTCGAGCACCGGGGTCAGTGCCTTGCAGGGGCCGCACCAGGGCGCCCAGATGTCCAGCAGCACCGGTTGCTGCAGCGACTCGGTGATCAGGTCGGCCTCGAAGTTTTGAATCGTGATGTCCATCGTGTTCCGGCAGGTGTTGGCAGGGGCTGAATGAAGGGAGGTGACGCCACCCCGCCTACAATTCAAGGTTGTTCAGCATTTGGAGCGAGCCTTGAGCAGCGCCCCCCTGGTTGGCGTGGTGATGGGGTCCAGCAGCGACTGGGAAACCCTGCGCCTCGCGACCGAGATTCTCGCCGAGTTCGGTGTCCCCTTCGAGGCCCGGGTCGTCTCGGCGCATCGCATGCCCGACGACATGTTTGCGTATGCCGAGGGTGCGGCTGCGCGCGGGCTGCGCGCCATCATCGCTGGTGCCGGCGGTGCGGCCCACCTGCCGGGCATGCTGGCGGCCAAGACCATGGTGCCGGTGTTGGGTGTGCCGGTCGCGACCCGTCACCTGCAGGGAGTCGATTCGCTGCACTCCATCGTGCAGATGCCCAAGGGCATTCCGGTCGCCACCTTTGCCATCGGCAATGCGGGCGCCGCCAACGCGGCGCTGTTTGCGGTGGCCATGCTGGCCTGCGAACGGCCGGCCTTGCGTGCACAACTCGAGGCCTACCGTGCCCGGCAGACCGAAGTCGCCCGGGCCATGAGTGCCGACTTGAAATGAGGCCCCCACGCTCACTGCGATCACTGCCTCCCGAGGGGGCGCTCAGTTCCCTTGGGGCGGCCCTGCGAGAGCTGAAATGACGACGAGTTTCATCGCGCCCGGCGCCACCCTCGGTGTCATGGGCGGTGGCCAGTTGGGGCGCATGTTCGTGCACGCTGCGCAGCAAATGGGCTATGCCACAGCGGTGCTCGACCCCGACGCCGCCAGCCCGGCCGGGTTGGTGTCGCACCAGCATGTGCAGGCTGACTATCTGAGCGACGCAGGCCTGGCCCAGCTGGCCCAAGTGGCTTCTGCCATCACCACCGAATTCGAGAACGTGCCTGCGGCTGCGCTGCGCCGCCTCGGGGCGCAGCGGCCGGTGGCGCCTTCGGGTGATGCGGTGGCGACCTGCCAGGACCGCGCGCTGGAGAAGGCCCATTTCGTGGCGTGTGGTGTGCCTTGCGCGCCGCACGCGCTGGTCGAAACGGCCGAGCAGCTCGCTGCGATCGATGGCGCCTTGCTGCCCGGGGTGCTGAAGACGGCGCGCTTGGGTTATGACGGCAGGGGTCAGGTGCGCGTCGGCAACCGCGAACAACTCAGCGCGGCGTGGGACTCGCTCGGGCGCGTGGGCTGTGTGCTGGAGAAGATGCTGCCGTTGGCGTACGAGGTGAGCGTGATCGTGGCGCGCAGTGCCTCGGGCGAGGTGGTGCATTTCCCGCTGCAGCAAAACCTGCACCGCGACGGCATTTTGGCAGTCACCCAGGTACCGGCGCCCGACGTGACGCCCGTCGTTCAGCAGCAGGCGATCGCTGCGGCGGAGAAGATTGCGTCGACGCTCGGCTACGTCGGCGTGTTGTGTGTCGAGTTCTTCGTCCTCCAGGATGGCAGCCTGGTTGCCAACGAAATGGCGCCGCGCCCGCACAACTCTGGCCACTACACGATCGATGCCTGCGATCTGTCGCAGTTCGATCTGCAGGTGCGCACGCTGGTTTGCGCGCCCTTGTCCGCTCCGCGGCTGCATTCCAGCGCGGTGATGCTCAACCTGATGGGCGACTTGTGGTTTCGCCATGGCGAACGGGAAGCCGCACCGCCCTGGGATCGGGTGCTGGCCCTGCCCGGCGCCCACCTGCACTTGTACGGCAAGGCCGGTGCACGCAAGGGCCGCAAGATGGGTCACCTGACCTTCACGGCGGCCACGCCGCCGCAGGCACGCGAAGCCGCGCTGCGGGCTGCCGAACTGCTTGGTCTGGCCGTGTGGTGATCTGGCGACGATGCTGCTGAACGCACAAGATGCCGGCGCCATCGCGCGCGCCGCCCAGGCGCTCGCCGCAGGTGATCTGGTGGCCTTTCCCACCGAGACAGTTTATGGCCTGGGTGCGCGGGCCGATGACGATGCGGCCGTGGCCAAGATCTTTGCTGCCAAGGGCCGGCCGGCGGATCATCCGTTGATCGTCCATGTGGCCTCGCCCGAAGACGCACTCGCGTTTGCCGCCGAATGGCCAGCCACGGCGCGACGCCTCACCGAAGCCTTGTGGCCGGGGCCGCTGACGGTCATCGTGCCGCGGCGGGCCGACATGGCCACCGCCTCGGCGGGTGGGCAATCCAGCATCGGCCTGCGATGTCCGGATCACCCGGTGACCCAGGCGCTGCTGCGCGAAGCGAGCGCGCTCGGTGTCAAAGGCGTCGCCGCGCCGAGCGCCAACCGCTTCGGCCGGATCAGCCCCACGCAGGCCCGTCACGTGGTGGATGAACTGGGCGACCAACTCCTGGTGCTGGACGGTGGCGCCTGTCAGGGCGGCATCGAATCGACCATCGTTGACTGTTCTCGTGGGCATCCAGTCTTGCTGCGCCCCGGCCTGCTGACGCGCACGCGTTTGGAAGCAGTGGTCGGCGAACCCCTGTTGGACCGCGACGAGGCGGCGCCACGCGCCTCCGGCACATTGGAGGCGCACTATGCACCGCGTGCCAAGCTGCGGCTGATGCCGGCGGCGATGCTGCGCACGGCTTTACAGATGCTGGGCAGCCCGACCAAGGCGTCCGAGCTGAGGCTGGCGGTATATTCCCGCACCGTGCCGCGAAGCGCGGCATCGGGCGCCATCTACCGGCACATGCCCGCTGAGCCCGGGCCGGCGGCGCACGAATTGTTTTCAGTCTTGCGTGAACTGGATGACCAGAACGCGCATCTCATCTGGGTGGAAGAGCCGCCCGCCACCCCCGAGTGGGACGGCGTGCGAGACCGGCTGCAGCGCGCTGCAGCGGCCTGACGCTTCGGCCTTCTTCACCTGCTCAAACCGATTTTTGGAGTGTTCATGAAGTTCAAGTTGGATGTGATGCGCAGCGCCGTGATGGCCGCAGTGGCCGTGGCGATGCTGGAGTCGTGTGGAGGGGGCACGCAGATCGAGGCTTTTGCACCGAAGCGGGTGATTTCGTTCGGGGACGAGACCAGCTTGATCGAAGTCGATTCCGCGCATCCCGGCCAAGGGCGCAAATACACGGTGAATGGCGTGGAGTTCTTTACGGACACGTCCGTCAGTCCTTCTGTCGTCATACCTGTTGTTCCGACAAACCCCAAATGCGCGTCCAACGCCATCTGGGTGCAACAACTGGCTGCTTCGTACAGCTTTGCGTTTACAGAGTGTGCAGATAGCGGGACCGTTACCACCAGCAAGATGCAGGCAGCGAACGGTGCGAAGGCCGCAGACCTTGCGGGGCAGATCGATTTGTTCCTTGCCGGTGATGCGGGAACCCTCGCGAGCAACGATCTGGTGACGGTCATGGCGGGCATGAACGATGTCATTGCGCTCTATCTCAGTCAACCGGATCCGACCGTGAACCCGGGACCTTTGGTCGACGCGGCACGGCAAGCCGGTATCGAGGTGGGCGCGCAGGTGGTTCGCATCACCGACCGAGGCGCCAAGGTGATCGTCTCCACCATTCCCGACATGGGTTTGTCGCCCTTTGCGGTCGCTGAAGAAGCAGCGCATCCGGGGGAAGGGCGGGCGGCCCTGCTGTCGCAGCTCAGCACCGAGCTGAACACGCGGCTGCGCTTGAAGCTTCAGGATGTGCGCGACGGTGGGCGTGCTGTGGGGCTGGTCCTCGCTGATGAATTGGTCTTAGCGATGTATCGCTCACCTGCTGCGTATGGCCTCACCAACGTCACTCAGGGGGCTTGTACAGTGGTGTTGCCGACATGCGATCAAACAACCACCCAGGACTCGGTTGCCGGGCAAAGCTACGGGGGCTATTGGCTGTGGGCTGACGACAGGCACCTCGGTCCTGCTGCGCAGTCTCGCCTGGGCTCGCTTGCCGTATCACGCGCCCGCAGCAACCCGTTCTGACACCTCTCTGAACCCCATCTGAACCAGACAGCGCCGCATTCCGGCGCTGTTTGCGTTTAGTGGCTCACCTCGTCATGTCCAGGGGGTTTCCCCGCTGCCCGACTGTCGACGGCAGAATTTATAGTGGCCTCCGGAAATAGAACGACCGTTCGTTCTTTGTAAGACTCATTGAAAGGTTGGCATGAAGTTCATTCGGTTTCTGGGCGTGGCGAGTGCTGCGTCGCTGTTGTTGGCAGCGTGCGGTGGTGGCGGTGATGGCGATCAGAGTCCGCGCGTTCATTACAGCGCCACGGTGTCGTTCGGCGACAGCCTGAGTGACGTCGGCACCTACGCCACGACGAACTTGAAGGCGGCGACGGGTGGTGGCAAGTACACCGTCAATGGCCCGTCCGGCAAGAACTGGACGGAGCTGCTCAGTGTGCAACTCGGAACCGGCGCGCCCTGCGCGGCACAAACCGGCCTGGAATCATCGGGGCCGCTGGTAGGTTTTGCGGAAGCCACCGCCAGCCACACCGGCTGCTATGGCTATGCGCAAGGCGGAGCGCGTGTCACCAACCCGGTGGGCCCGGGCAACAAGGCGCTGATCGCTGCGGGTGATACGAGTGGCTACGTGGGCCAGCTGACCGTCCCCGTCGTCACGCAGATCAACAATCATCTGACCGCTGTCGGTGGCACGTTCAGCGGTACCGAGTTGGTGACGGTCATGGCCGGCGGCAACGACGTGTTCATCAACCTTGCTGCCGTGAGTGCGGGCCAAGCGACGCCGACACAGGCCGTGACGGCCATGGGTCAGGCCGGTGGCGAACTGGCGGCTTACATCAAGACCCTGATCTTGGCCAAGGGCGCGACCCACGTGGTCGTCGTCAACCTCCCCGACGTCAGCCAGACGCCGCTTGCCTATGCGCAAAGTGTCCAGGTGCAGGGCCTGATCAACACGATGACGACCACCTTCAACGCGCAGTTGCATGCTGGTCTCCTCGACACGTCGGGCGTGGTGCTGGCAGGTGTGCTGGAAGTCGACGCCTACACGCAAGGCCGCGACCAAGTCGCGAACCCCGGCATCTACGGCCTGACCAACGTGACGACCGCGGCCTGCGACTTGACCAACGCGAACACGGCCAACACGGTCCACATGCCATTCGCCAGCTCGCTGGTCTGCAGCACCAACACCCTGATCGCCGGCGACACCTCGCGCTACGAATTTGCCGACACCGTGCACCCCACGCCCTTTGCCTACCAGCTGCTCGCGCAGTTCGTCGCCAAACGCATGATCGAGTCCGGCTGGCTGTGAGCCGTCGGGCATGAACTGAACATCTCAAGGACATTTCCATGACGCATGGCATCAAGACCTTCGCGCTGGCCGCGATGACGCTGCTCGGCAGCTCGGCCGCGCTGGCCCAATCGACCGGCACCTGGATGGTGAAGGGCGGTTTCAACCGCATCGATCCTCAGGTCACCAGCGGTGATCTCTCGGCCCCCAGCCTCCCCAACAGCAAGGTCGACGTGAAGGCCGCGAATGCGGCCATCCTCACGCTCACTTACATGGTGACCGACGAGACCTCGCTCGAGTTCTACGCCGGCTTGCCTTACAAGCACGACATCGTCGGCGCGGGCTCGCTGTCGGGCATGGGCAAGCTCGGTTCGGTGAAGCAGGTGTCGCCCACGCTGTTTGCACAGTACCGTTTCATGCCGGCTTCGTCGGTGTTCCGTCCCTACGTGGGTCTCGGCCTGACTTACGCCTACTTCTACGGCGAAGAAGGCTCGGGCACGATAACGGCACTCACCAACGCAGGCGGATCGCCGACCAAGATGTCAGTCGACTCGGCTTTTGGGTTGTCGCCGCAATTGGGTCTGTCGTTCAAGATCAACGAGCGCTGGTACCTCGATGGTTCCGTCATCAAGACCTACCTGAAGAACAAGACCACCTTGTCGACGGGCCAGAGCATCGACACCAAGCTCGACCCGATCTCGACCAACCTGTCGATCGGCTACAGGTTCTGAACGCTGTTCGCGGGCAGGCCCTTGCGGGCCCGCCTGCGGCGCCGGGTTTCGATGGTGATCTTCATCACCAGGATGCTTGACGCCATCAACAGCGTGATGGTGTTGGCCAGCGTCATCGGCCATGATTTCAGCAGCAGGCCATAGGCCAGCCACAGCGCCACGCCCAGCGTGAAGGCGCTGTACATGCCGAGCGAGATTCCGCTTACGTCGCGTGTGCGGAAGGTGTGCCAGGCCTGCAACGCGAATGAACCCGTGGTGAGTGCAGCGGCTGAGTAGCCCAGCCATTCGGTGACATCACTCATCGCGTCAATCCTGTTCCGGCTGGGGCGGTGAAGCCGGCAAGGGCGCGGAGGCGGGTACTGGCGGCGGCATGGGTGTTGGCATGGTGACGGGCTCCGGCGCCGCGGCGGGTGGCAACTCAGGGGGCAGCTCCGGCAGTGGCACCGGAGGCAAAGGCGGCGCGACATCGCTCGCGGCCCATTGCACCAGCGCCTCGAGTGCGGGCCGGGCGGCCGCGGCATTCGGGTGGTTGATGATCGCCACCAGCACGTAGCGCCGCCCGCCCGCGCTGAGCACATAGCCGGCCATGCCGGTCACGTCGCGCAATGAGCCGGTCTTCAAATGGGCGCGTCCCGTCGCGCTATTGCGCGACCGGCGCATGGTGCCGTCGATGCCCGTCACCGGCAGCGAGCTCATCAGCTCGGGCATCACCGGGCCGGCGAAGGTGGATCGCAGCATGCGAGACAGCAATTGCGCGGTGACACGCCCGTTGCGCGACAGGCCCGAGCCGTTGTCGACCACGGCACCGCGTGCATCTTCGCCGTAGCGCTCGGCGAGCCACATGCTCATCATGTCGCGCGCCTGGTCGGGCGTGCCCGTGCCGCGCTGCATCAGCGCCAGCGTCAGGAACAGCTGCTGCGCCATCACGTTGTTGCTGAACTTGTTGATGTCGCGGATCAGCTCGGCCAGCGGTGGCGAGCTCAGCTCGAAGCTCGGCGGGTCACTGGGTGCAACGCCGTCGCGCACGCGGCCGACCAGCTTGCCGCCCATCTCGCGCCACAGCCCGGCGAGCGCACGTGCGTTGTAGCTCTTGGGGTCGGCATAAGCCACGGGCCATTGCTTTTCGGCACAGCTGGCGGCGTAGTGGCCGAGAAAGCGAATGCGCAGCGGGTCGGTGAAATCGGGCCGCAGTGCGCCGCGCCAGTCGTCGCACATGCCGTTGGACAAGGGCACGCTCAGGTCGATGCGCACACCCGACAGCGGCGGCTCGCTCGAGACGATGGCGATGCCGCGCGCCACATCGGGCGTGAAGGTCAGCAGCACCGACTTGTAGTTGAGCAGCAGCGCATCAGGGCCAACGTTCGACGGGCGATACGGTTCGCCATCGAACTCCGCCGGGTCGTGCGGCGGCAGGTTGAAAGCGCTGCGGTCGAGCACGATGTCACCGCGGATTTCGCGCACGCCCAGTTGCTGCACACGGCGCAGCAGCAGCCACAGGCGCTCCTGCACGAACCGCGGGTCGCCGGTGCCCTTGATCACCAGGTTGCCTTCGAGCACGCCGTTGAGCGTGGTCCCCTGGATCCACACCGGGGTGGTCCAGCTCCAGGCCGGGCCCAGCAGATCGAGTGCTGCGGTGGTGGTCAGCAGCTTCATCAGCGACGCTGGGTTCATCGGAAGCTGAGGCTGCCACGATAGGCGCGGCGCGCTCGCGCCGACTTCATGCACCACCGCCACCATCGATTCGCGTGGCACGCCGGCACGCTGCAGGGCGGTTTCGACCTCGAAGGGCAAGGGGGCTGGCGCTGCGGTCGCAACGGCAGCCTGTGCGAGCAGAACGGCAGCGGCGACGCTGCGCAAGAACAGGGCAAACGACATGGGGGAATGATCGCATGCAGGCTGGTGGGCGATGGCTGGCCGGTAGACTTCGGCCATGGCCCACTTGCTGGCGTTCGACACCTCCACCGAAGCGATGAGCATCGCACTGCAATCACCGCAGGGCCTGCTGGTGCGCGAGGCCGTGGGCGGTGCGCAGGCTTCGGCGCGGCTCATTCCTGACATCCTGGCGCTGCTGGCCGAGGCCGGCTGCGCGTTGGCGCAGCTCGATGCCATCGCCTTCGGCAGCGGCCCGGGCGCCTTCACCGGCCTGCGCACGGCCTGCTCGGTGGCCCAGGGCCTGGCCTTCGGTGCGAACAAGCCCGTGCTCGCGGTGGACAGCCTGCTGCTGGTTGCACAGGACGCGCGCAGCCAGTTGCCGGATCAAGTGTTGCTCGATGTCTGGGTCGCGATGGACGCACGCATGGACGAGATCTACGCCGGCGCCTACCGCTGGCAGGGCACGCGCTGGTCGGTGCAGAGTGCGCCGGCGCTGTATGCCGTCGAGGCGCTCAACGACCGCTGGGAAGCCATGCCGCCGGCCGTCATCGCCGGTTCGGCGCTCGATGCATTCGGTGATCGGCTGAACACGCGTGGTGCCAAGTGCCTGCCTCAAGCACGTTCACGCGGCGAAGCGCTGATGCAGGTTGCACAACAGTTGTGGGTCGACGGCGCCGCAGTGGACGCCGCCCATGCGCTGCCGGTCTACCTGCGCGACAAGGTGGCGCAGACCACGGTCGAACGCGAAGCCATCCGGCTCGCCAAGGAGCAAGCGGCATGAGTGCTGTCTTGCGCGACGAGCGCCTGCTGCTGCCGATGACGGTCAAGCAGCTCGATGCCGTGCTCGCCATCGAGCAACTGGCCTATCCATTTCCATGGACGCGCGGCAACTTCATCGACTCGCTCGCGGCCGGCTACCCGTCACAGGTGCTGTACGGGCCGCAAGGCGAACTGCTCGGCTACTTCGTTGCGATGGAAGGTGTGGACGAACTGCATCTGCTCAACATCACCGTGGTGCCAAGCGTCTGGGGGCAGGGCCATGCGCGCTTCATGCTCGACGAGCTGTGTGTTCTCGGCCGTGCACGCAAGGCGCAGCAGATCTGGCTCGAGGTGCGCGAGAGCAACGCACGCGCACGCGCGGTCTACGAGCGCTACGGTTTTACGCACATCGGCCTGCGCCGCGGTTACTACCCTGCCGCGCGCCACACGCATGCCAGCGGGCGCGAAGACGCGGTGGTGATGAACCTGGTTCTGACAGGAGCGCGGCATGGGCTGGAGTGAACGCCAGGTCGCGATGCTGGATGAGATGGGCATCCGCGTGTGGAGCACCCCAGAGGCGGCACCTCCGACGGAGCCAGCGCCAGCGAGCCGCGTTGCGGCAAGCACGTCGCCTGCAGCTGCTCCCGCTCGCGAAACGCCGAGCGCCGTCCTGCAAGCCGAGCCCGGCTCGCGCCCGCTCCACGTCGACACCATGGGCTGGCCCGAACTGCGCGAAACGGTCGCTGGCTGCACCGCCTGCAAGCTGTGCACGGGCCGCAAGCAAACGGTCTTCGGCGTCGGCAACGAGCGCGCGCACTGGATGATCGTCGGCGAAGCACCCGGCGAGCAGGAAGACTTGAAGGGCGAGCCCTTCGTCGGCAAGTCGGGCCAGTTGCTCGACAACATGCTGCGTGCCGTGGGCCTCACGCGCGGCGAGGCACCTGCCGAGCAGCAGGTCTATATCGCCAATACCGTGAAGTGCCGCCCGCCCGGCAACCGCAACCCCGAGCCGGCTGAACTCGCGCAGTGCGAACCCTTCCTCATCCGCCAGATCGCGCTGGTGCAGCCGCGCATCATCCTGGCCATGGGCCGCTTCGCGGTGCAAAGCCTGTTGCGCAGCACCGAGCCCATTGGCCGGCTGCGCGGTCGTGTTCACCAGTACCAGGGCGTGCCGCTGGTGGTGACCTACCACCCCGCCTACCTGCTGCGCAACCCGGAAGACAAATCTCGCTCGTGGGACGATCTCTGCCTCGCGCGCGAGGCGCTGCAGCCCGGCTAGCGAGGGCGCAGCAGGGTGCCCGGTATCATGGGCCTCACACGGCCCAGCCTGCGAGCGACCCGCCCTCCATGATCCAACTGCCTTCCCTGCGCGACAGCGATCTGCCCGATGCAGACACTCTGCCTTGCATGCTGGTGTGGTTGTCGACCGATGGCGTCGTGCTGCGCACCAACCGCGCCTTTGCCGAGTTCACCGGCGTTTCGCACATCGCCGACGCTGGCCTGACCCTGCCAACCCTGCTGGGCGCCGACTCGGCCGCGTCACTCACGGACAGCCTGCAGGGTCTGCGTGACTTCACTCTCAACCTGCGCATGCCGCGCTCGCGCAGCTCGTCGTGGGCCGATGCCTGGCTCGACTGCAGCGCACGCTGGCTGCCTGCCCAAGGTTGCTATCTCTGCGCCGTCCACGACGTGACCGACGCCCGGCTGGCCGAGTTGTCGGCCCGTGGCCGCGCCGACCAGTTCCATCTGCTGGCCGACAACCTGCCGGTGCTGATCTCGTATTTCGAAGCGAGCACCTTCCGCTGCCTGTTCGCCAACAAGCTGTATGCGCAGACCTTCGGCTTCGACGAGCATTCGGTGATCGGGCGCACCTTCGCGCAGATCATCGGTGAAGAGGCGGCCGCGGCCATCCAGCCCTACGTCGACTACCTGCTGCTCGAGCACAAGCCCACGTCGTACGAGCGCGAACTGCGCGGTGCCGACGGGCGACGGCTGTGGCTCGAAGTGAATCTGATTCCCCACCTCGGCAGCGACGGCACGCTGATCGCCGCCTTCGTGCTGATCACCGACATCAGCAAGCACCGGCTGGCCGAGCAGTCGGTGCGTGAATCCGAAGAGCGCCTCAGCAAGTTCATGCAGGCCAGCGTCGAAGGCATCCTGTTCCACAAAGACGGCTGCCTCACCGATGCCAACGAGCCTCTGTGCGAGCTGGTCGGCTACACGCACGACGAGTTGATCGGCCGCCAGATCTTCGACTTCGTGCCCGCGGAGCAGGTGCCGCGCATCGCCGCCACGATGCAAGCTGGCGAAGAGACGGCCTACGAAAGCGTCATCCTGCACAAGGATGGCAGCCGCATGCCGGTCGAGTTCATCGTGCGCACCATCGAGCGCCACGGCCAGCGCATGCGCATGTGCATCGTGCGCGACATCCGCGATCGCCATGCCGCCCAGGCACACATCCGGCACATGGCGCACAACGACGCGCTGACCGGCCTGCCCAATCGGTTGAGCCTGATGGAGCACCTGGGCCACATGATCGCGGCCGCGCGCCGCGACGACTCGCAGGTGGCGCTGCTGTTCATCGACCTCGACCACTTCAAGCGCGTCAACGATTCGCTCGGCCACCTGGTGGGCGACACGCTGCTGCAGACGATCGCGCGGCGCATCACCGAAAGCCTGCGCACCACCGACGTGGTCGCGCGTTTCGGCGGCGACGAGTTCATCGTGCTGCTGCCGCGCACCCTGCAGCGCATGGATGTGGAAGAGGTGGCGCAGAAGCTGCTCGCCGCCATCGAGGTGCCGTTGAATGCCGACGGGCGGCTGATCTCGGTCACGCCGTCGATCGGCATGTCGATGTTCCCGCACGACGGCGAGACGGCCGACGACCTGATCAAGAATGCCGACACCGCGATGTACCTGGCCAAGTCGCGCGGGCGCGCCAACTTCCAGTTCTTCACGCCCGAGATGGCGAGTTCGGCCTATGCCGCGCTGGTGCTCGAAAGCCAGATGGCGCAGGCGCTCGCGCATGGCGAGTTCGTGCTGCACTTCCAGCCGCAGGTGCGCGCCAGCGACGGTGTGCTGGTCGGTGCCGAAGCGCTGATCCGCTGGAACCACCCCGAGCGCGGGCTGCTCTTGCCCGACGCCTTCATCACGCTTGCAGAACAGCAGCGCCTGATGCTGCCCATCGGCCAGTGGGTGCTGCGCGAAGCGGCCCGCTGCGCGCGCCAGTGGCATGCCGATGGCCTGGTCAATGTGCCGGTGGCGGTCAACCTGTCGAGCGTGCAGTTCCAGACCAGCGGCTTCACCGCGCTGATCGAGCAACTGCTTGCCGAAGAAGGCGTGACCGGCGACCTGATCGAGCTCGAGCTCACCGAGCGCATGCTGATGGACGACCTGCCCGAGGTGAAGCGCAAGCTGCGCGAGCTGAAGGACCTGGGCATCCGCATCTCGGTCGACGACTTCGGTACCGGCTACTCGTCGCTCGCGCACCTGAAAGAGCTGCCGATCGACAAGATGAAGATCGACCGCTCCTTCGTGCTGGGCTTGCCCACCGAAACCGATTCGGCCGCCATTGCCCGCGCCATCGTGCAGATGGCACGCGGCCTGGGCTTGTCGGTGATCGCCGAGGGGGTCGAGACCGAAGCGCAGCGTGCCTTCCTCAAGCGGCTCGATTGCGACGAGTTGCAAGGCCTCTTGATCAGCCCGCCGCTCACGCAGGCCGAGTTTCAGGCCTGGGTGGCGGCGCGGCCGCGCTGAGGCGGCAGAAAGCCGCGCTGGTTCAGCGCTTCTTCACCGGCCGGGTCCAGCCGGCGATCGACATCTGTTTGCCGCGCGCCACCGCCAGTTCGCCGGCCGCCACGTTCTTGCTGATGGTCGAGCCGCCGCCGATGGTGGCGCCGTCGCCGATGGTGACGGGTGCGATCAGCACGGTGTTGCTGCCCACGTGCACGTCGTTGCCGATCACGGTGCGGTGCTTGTTCGCGCCGTCGTAGTTGGCGGTGATGCTGCCCGCGCCGTAGTTCACCCGCTCGCCCACCGTGGTGTCGCCCAGGTAGGCGAGGTGGTTGGCCTTGGCGCCCTTGGCCAGCGTCGAGTTCTTCACCTCGACGAAGTTGCCGATGTGCACGTCTTCCGCCAGGTCGGCCCCAGGCCGCAGACGGGCGAACGGGCCGATCAGCGAACCGGCGCCGACCTTCACGCCTTGAGTGTCTCCATCGATGTGGGTGAAAGGGTGGATGACCACGTTGTCGGCGAGGCGGGCGTTGCGGATCACGCAGTGCGCGCCGATCTGCACGTCGTTGCCCAGCACCACCTGGCCCTCGAAAATGCAGCCGACGTCGATCTCGACATCGCTGCCGCACTGCAGCTCGCCGCGCACGTCGAAGCGCGCCGGGTCGGCCAGGCGCACACCGGCTTCCATGAAGCGATCGGCCAGCATTCGTTGCAGCCGCCGCTCCAGGTCGGCGAGCTGGCCCGGGCTGTTGACGCCCAACACCTCGGCCTCGTTGGCCGGCTGCGCGGCGACGACCGGGGTGCCGTCGGCCACGGCCATCGCGACGATGTCGGTCAGGTAGTACTCGCCCTGGGCGTTGTCGTTCTTCAAACCGGCGAGCCAGCGCTTCAGCGCGGCCGTGGGCACGGCCATGATGCCGGTGTTGACCTCGCGGATCTGGCGTTGCTCAGGGCTTGCATCCTTGTGTTCGACGATGGCCTGCACGGCATCACCCTTGCGCACGATGCGGCCGTAGCCGCTGGGGTCGGCGAGCTCGATGGTCAGCAGTGCGAGCTTGGTGCCGCCGCTCGCCTGGAGCAGCGCACGCGCCGTGCCAGTGCTGATCAGCGGCACGTCGCCGTTGAGGATGAGTGTGGTGCCTTCGTCGTGCAGCATCGGTACCGCCTGCTGCACGGCATGGCCGGTCCCCAGCTGCGGCATCTGGCGCACGAACTGCAGGTTCGGCGTTTTCACGGCCGCTTCGACCTGCTCGGCGCCGTGGCCGGTGACGGTGATGATGCGGTCAGCACCCAGCGAAGACACGCTCTGCAGCACATGCTGCAATAAACTGCGGCCGGCCAGCGTATGCAGTACCTTGGGCAGTCTGGATTTCATGCGGGTGCCCTTGCCCGCGGCCATGATCACGATGTCGAGCGCCATGCAACGTCCTTTTTGGAGATCACTGATTATCGGTTCGGCGCTGGTCATGGCCAGCCTGTTGTCCGGCTGCGGCGCGGTGCGTTTTCTCTACGGACAAGCGCCTGAGCTCAGCTTCTGGTGGCTCGACGGCTATGTCGACTTCAATGAGGCGCAGACGCCTCAGGCGCATGACGCCCTCAACGCATGGTTTCGCTGGCACCGCGCCACCCAGCTGCCCGACTACGCCCAGTTCCTGGCCCGGCTTCAACCTCAGGCCCTGGAGCGCGTGACGCCGGCCCAAGTGTGCCGCCTCTACGACGAGGCCTGGGGCCGCCTCGACCCGATGCTCGAGCGTGCGCTGCCGATGGCGGTGGAGACGGTGCACAGCCTCACGCTGCAGCAGATCGCCCACATCGAACGCAAGTACGCCAAGGTCAACAAGGAGTTTCGCAGCGACTACCTGCAGAGCGACCCCGAAGAGCGGCTGAAGAAGTCGGTCGACCGCGCTGTCGACCGTGCCGAGATGCTTTATGGCAACCTGGACGAGGCCCAGCACGAGTTCCTGGCCAAGGGCGTGGCCGCGTCGCCCTTCGATCCGCAGCTGTGGCTGAGCGAGCGCATGCTGCGCCAGCAGGATGCGTTGAAGACGCTGCGCCGCCTGGTGGTCGAGCGTTCGTCAGCCGACCAGACGCTGGCCGCGTTGCGGGTGCTGGTGCAGCACGTGCAACGCTCGCCACGCGAGGTCTACACCAGCTACCAGGACCGGCTGTACCAGTACAACTGCAACCTGGCCGCACAGCTGCACAACAGCACCAGCCGCGAGCAGCGGCTCGCGGCGGTGAAGAAGCTCAAGTCGTGGGAAGAAGACGCCCGCTCGCTGGCGGCCGACGTCAGGTGATCAGCCCGACAGCGGCACGCTGATCCGGCGCGGGTTGATGCCGTTGAGAGGGAAGTCTTTCATTGCGGCCCTGAACATCGCTCCGGTCAGCTGGTCGCCGCCGGAGGTCAGGCCGTCGTTGCTGGCGCGTGCTTCGTAGAGCGGCTGGTTGCTCTTGCGGTCACGGATCAGCACCGCCACCTCGCGGTCATAACGCGGGCTGTCGTAGGCGAACGCAGCGCCCGGACCCCAGCCCGGGCCCCAGTACGGGCGGGGGCCCCAGCGCGAATAGAACATCGGGCCACCGCGCCACCAGAACGGGTCGTCGTAATAGCGGTCAGCGCGCGAGATGCGCACGCCCACCTGCACGGTGATGTCGGCATCCTTCGGGTCGGCCGCTTCGATGAAGCCGGCGGTTGCAAGCGCCGGCCGCGCGGTCGCTTCGAGCTGGGCCTGCTCTTGCGGACGGGCCTGCTGCGACGGCAGGCGCTCGAAGGCGAACGTGCTGGGCTTGCGGTCGGCCGGCCACTGGCTGTAGGTGGAGACGTCGCTCTCGATGACGTTCATGCCCGCGCAAGCCGACAAGGCGGCCAGCAGGCTCAGCAGGGCAAGGGTAGACAGGCGCATTTCAGCCTCCGTTAAAACCGCAGGGCTCAGGCGCCCTGGAACTTGATGACGCTGCCGTCGACCGGTGCGGCCGGCGGTGCGCAAGCCTCGTCATCGTCGAACGCCAGGTCGCCACCCGCATCGGGCACACCGGTCGTTTTGAGTGTGCTGAAGGGGTAGAGGTTCCGGTCCATCATGTGCGACGGGGTGATGTTGCCCATGGCCGTGAAGAGGTTGTCGATGCGGCCGGGGAAGCGCTTGTCCCAGTCGCGCAGCATGGCCTTGATCTGCACGCGCTGCAGGTTGTCCTGGCTGCCGCACAGCGTGCACGGGATGATCGGGAACTCGCGGTGCGCGGCCCAGCGCTCCAGGTCGGTCTCGGCCACGTAGGCCAGCGGGCGGATCACGATGTTCTTGCCGTCGTCGCTCACCAGCTTGGGCGGCATGCCCTTCATGCGGCTGCCGAAGAACATGTTCATGAACAGCGTCTGGATCATGTCGTCGCGGTGGTGGCCGAGCGCCACCTTGGTCGCGCCCAGTTCGCCGGCCACGCGGTAGAGGATGCCGCGGCGCAGCCGCGAGCACAGGCTGCACATGGTCTTGCCCTCGGGAATGAGGCGCTTGACGATGGAGTAGGTGTCCTGGTTCTCGATGTGGAAGGGCACGCCGAGGCCCTTCAGGTACTCGGGCAGCACGTGGTCGGGAAAGCCGGGCTGCTTCTGGTCGAGGTTCACGGCCACCAGCTCGAAGCGGATCGGCGCGCGCTTCTGCAGGTTGAGCAGGATGTCGAGCAGCGCATAGCTGTCTTTGCCGCCCGAGACGCAGACCATCACCTTGTCGCCGTCTTCGATCATGTTGAAGTCGGCAATCGCCTGGCCCACCTGCCGGTGCAGGCGCTTGCTCAGCTTGTTGATCTCGAAGGCTTCCTTCGATGCGTCTTTTTCCGCTTTTCCCGCTTGTTCCAATACCGCGCTCATCACATGTCCTTCAATCCAAACACTTCACAGCCCACTGCTTCGCAGTCGGGGTACACATCGGGTTTCTCGGTCGACACGCGCGCCGCTTTCACGCGCGGGTGGGCCAGCATCAGCGCCAGCACCTCGTCGCACAGCGTCTCCTGCAGGTGCACGTGGCCCTGCTTGATGCGCACGCCGATGCTGCGGCGCATGAAGTCGTAGTCGACCACTTCTTCGAGCTCGTCGTTCTTCGGCGTCGACATGGCCAGCGGCACGTACAGGTCCACGTTGATCAGCACCCGCTGTTCGCCACGCTTCTCGTAGTCGTGCACGCCGATGTTGATCCACACCTCGTAGTTGCGCAAGAAGAGGCGACGGCAGTCGCGCAGGTCGGCGTGCCCCAGCAAGCTTTGCATCTCAGGCCTCCTTGTTCGGATTGGCGAGGAACATCACGTCCCTCCGTTGGGCCAGCAGGTGCTGCCCGCCGTCCACGAGCAGGGTGGTGCCCGTGATCGCCGGCGATTCGATCAGGAAGCGCACGCTGCGCGCGATGTCGGCCGGCGTCGACGAATGGCCCAGCGGCGTGAGCTGGTGCGCCTGTGCGAACTCGCTGCCGGTCATCTGGCCCGACAGCAGGGTGACACCCGGCGCGATGCCGCACACGCGCACCTTGGGCGCGAGCGCTTGCGCCAGCATCACGGTCGCGGCCTGCAGGCCGGCTTTGGACAGCGTGTACGAGAAGTAGTCAGGGTTCAGGTTGAACAGCTTCTGGTCCAGCAGGTTGACCACGCAGCCGCTGCGTTCGCTCGCCTTCAGGTGGTCGTGCAGCGCTTGCGCCAGCAGCACCGCCGGTGCGGTGTTGGCGCGCCAGTGGCGGTCCATCGCGGCATAGCTGAAGCGCTCGGCGTTGTCGTATTCGAAGGTCGATGCGCTGTTGACCACCGCGTCGAGCCGCTTGAAGTGCGCCAGCACGGCGGGCACCAGCGCACGGCAGCCGGCTTCGTCGGACAGGTCGGCGGCAAAGCCGGCGGCTTGCGCGCCTGCCTCGCGGGCCAGCGCCACCGTCTGCTCTGCATCCTCGCGTGAGTGCCGGTAGTGCACCGCCACATCGAAGCCATGCGCGGCCAGGTCGAGCGCGATCTCGCGGCCCAGGCGACGGGCTGCGCCGGTGACCAGGGCGACGGGGCGGGCAGACATGCTTCCTACAATGCAGCGATGCAATCCAACGAGTCCGTCAGTGTATCGGCCATGCTCCCCCGGCTGATCCACCGGGCCATTGAGCGTGCGGGCGGCTGGCTGCCGTTCGACCGCTTCATGGCGATGGCCTTGTACGCCCCGGGCCTGGGCTACTACGCCAACGACAGCCGCAAGTTCGGCCAGATGCCCAGCTCGGGCAGCGACTTCGTCACCGCGCCCGAGCTGTCGCCCTTGTTCGGCCGCTCGCTCGCCCGGCAGGTGGCCCAGGCGCTGAAGGCCTGCGACAGCAGCGAAGTGTGGGAGTTCGGCGCCGGGTCGGGAGCGCTCGCCGAGCAGTTGCTCGACGAGCTGGGCGCGCAGGTCAGCCGCTACACCATCGTCGACCTCTCGGGCAGCCTGCGCCTGCGCCAGCGCGAACGCCTGGCGCGCTTTGGCGATGCGGTGCAATGGGTCGATGCCTTGCCCGATTCACTGAGCGGCGTCATCGTCGGCAACGAGGTGCTTGATGCGATGCCGGTGCAGCTGCTGCACTTCGATGGCCGGCAGTGGCTGGAACGCGGCGTGGCTTCACAGGGAGAAGACTTCGCCTGGAGCGACCGCCCCACCGAAGCGCGCCCACCGCACGAAGGCCCGTTCGCGCCCGGCACCGTGACTGAAATCCACCCACAAGCCGAAGCCTTCATCGCCACGCTGGCCGACCGCCTGCAGCGCGGCGCGGCCTTCTTCATCGACTACGGCTTTCCCGAGGCCGAGTACTACCACCCGCAGCGCATCGGCGGCACGCTGATGTGCCACCAGGCGCATCTGGCCGATGCCGATCCGCTGGTCGATGTGGGGCTGAAGGACATCACCGCGCACGTCAACTTCACCGGCATCGCACTGGTGGCGCAAAACGCCGGCCTCGACGTGCTGGGCTACACCTCGCAGGCGCGCTTTCTGCTGAACTGCGGTGTGATGGAGCTACTCCAGAACGCCGACGTGCGCACCATCGCGCCGGCGCAAAAACTGATCGCCGAACACGAGATGGGCGAACTCTTCAAGGTGATCGGCTTTGCCCGCGGCTGCGACGCCGCCTTCACCACCGACCCCCTGGGCTTTGCCCAGGGCGACCGGACGCACCGGTTGTGAACGGAAAACTGCCATGGGCCTGAGGTGGCTGCTTGTCATCCTGATCGCGCTGCTGCTCTTCAGCGGGCTGCACAAGTGGCTGGAGAAGATCGGCCTGGGCAAATTGCCGGGCGACTTCCGCTTTCGCATCTTCGGTCGCGAGTTCTTCATCCCGCTCACCAGCAGCGTGCTGCTGAGCCTGGTGGCGATGGCGATCGCGCGGCTGGTGTGAGCGCCCGAAGTGCGTTCTTCGGCGCCCACACCGAGCGGCCGATCACGGCACCTCAACCCTTGTAGAAATACGGGTCGAGCACGCTCACCTTGGTGATGGCGCCGACCGGCAGGTTGTTGCGGCCGGCGGTTTCGCGGATGGCGTCCGGCGACGGGCCGTCATACACGCAGAACGACTTGCGCAGGTCCTCGCTCACGTACGAGTGGACCCAGGTCACGCCGCTTTGAAGGTTGTTGTCGACCACCGTGCCGCAGGCTTGGGCGCCTTCGGCGTTGACGGGGATGCGCAGACCATCGGGAAACGAACGTTCGACGACATAGCGGGGCATGGTGAACTCCTTGAAGTGGTTGGTGACGGCCGGAATGAACCGTCGATGTCACTGTAGGAATTCGGCCCCGGTGCGGCCTCGGTGGGCTTGCCCAGATTGCGCAACGGCCTTGCCTATTTTGGGTTGCCGATGCCGGCCTGCCGGGCCGCCACCATGGCTTCGGTGCGCGAGCCCACGCCGAGCTTGGCGAAGACGGCGGCCAGGTGGTGATCGACCGTGCGCACCGAGCGGCACAGCCGTTCGGCGATCTCTGAGTTCTTGAGCCCCTCACACAGCAGCTGCAGCACCTCGACTTCACGCGCGGTGAGCTGGTGCGGGTTGATCTGGGTCGACGCCCGCACGCCACGCGGCAGGCCACGCACGCCGGAGGCCCGCAGTTGCTTGCGCAGGTTGTCGATGGCCGGCCGCGCGCCGAGCTGCTCGAACAGGGCGAGGGCTTCGAGTTGCGCGTCGGCATCGCCCTCGGCCAGCGCGCGTGCCTGCTCGTAGGGGCAACCGAGCGCGGCCCAGGCCTGGGCGGCTTTGCGCCACGAGCCATGCATCTGCAACGCAAACGGTTCGGCGCACGGTGTGGGCACGTTGACGGGCGTGCCGGTGCGTTGCAGCCACCAGGTCAGCTCTCCAGCGAACCAGGGGTGCCGGTGGTGCAGGGCGAGCGGCAACCCGGCCCGGGCTTCTTCGGCGGCTGCGCGCAGGTCGCCACGCAGCCAGGCGGCTTCGGCGCGTGCTGCGCGCGCGGGGCCGATGCGTTGCAGCGTGCCGCTGGCCAGTGCCAGCTCCATGGCCTCGTCGAGCACCTCGGCCACGCCGGGGTCGCCGCGCCGCGCCCGCAAGCGGCCCAGCGCCACCAGCGCCATCACGCGGCTGGTGGTGCGGTGGGTGATCTGCCGCACGATGTCGAGCGCTCGCTCGCCGGCATCGTCCCAGCGGCCCAGGTACATCTCGCACAGAGCGAGCCAGGCTTCGCCGTAGTGGCGGTAGAAGTCGATCTCGTGGCGATGTGAGAAGGCGATGGCCTCCGTCAGGTGCTGCTCGCCCTCGCGCAAGTGGAACACCTCGCCCGATGCCGACCCCAGGTTGCTGTGGATGTTGGCCGCGATGTAATGCAAGCCGTCGGCCAGCGCCAGGTCGAGCGCGCGCCGCAAGTGGGCGCGGCCGGCCTCGTAGTCGATGAACATCGTGGCCGCGCCCAGCGCGCTCAGGGCGGCTGGCAGCACCTCGGGTGCACCGAACTGCTCGGCCAGCGCGATGGCCCGGTTGGCCCACTCGACGGCCGCTTCGCAGTCGCGGTTGAGCATGCGCAGCTGCGCTTCCACGCGGTAGGCGCGCGCCAGCGGCACGCCGGGCGGCAGCGTTTCAAGCAGGGTGATCGCTCGGTGGCTGGCGTCGTCTGCCTCGGCGTTCTTCAAGGCCAGCACGTACACCAGCGCGAGCTGGCTCAGGTTCTCGGCCTCGCCCACGATGCCGGTGGAGTGCCGGTGCAGTTCGTCCAGCTGCATGCGCGCGTCGATGGCCTCGTCCAGCTGGTCGTTGTGCTGGCACTCGGTGGCGTAGGCCTCGAGCCAGGCGACGCGGTCGGTGTTGCTGGCCGTCGTCGCGTGCTGCAGCGCTGTGCGGTAGTGGGCCGCGGCCTCGCGGTGGGCGCCGCGCTGCTGCGCCTGGCGCGCGGCCTCGGGCGCGTACCGGAGCACGGCAGCGTCGTCGCCGGCGCGCGTGGCGTGGTGAACCAGGCGTGCCAGTGACACACGCGGCGTCTCGTCTTCGAGCAGTGTCGTGAGCACAGCGGCGTGGAGCGCCTGCGCGACCGGCTCGGACAGCGAGGCCTCGACCGCAGCACGTGCCAGCTCGTGCCTGAAGCTCAGTGCCGACGCCGCGCTCATCAGCAGGCCGGAATTCAGACACTCCTCGATCAGGGCGACGTTGGTGTTGAGTTGCTTTTCGATCAACCAGCGCTCGATCTTGGCGGGCACGATGGACGCCAGCTGCACGATGCTCTGCGCGCCCTCGCTGAGCCGTGCGAACCGAGACAACACCAGCGCCTGCACGCTGCGCGGCACACCGTCCACGCCCTGGCGAAGCAACTCGGTCACGAAGAAGGGGTTGCCATGGGTCGCCGCATGAATACCGGCAGGCGACTGCAAGGCACCGCGCGCAAGCGCGTCGACGGCGGCCGGGGACAGCCGCGGCACGTCCATCCGCGTCACCAGGCTGCTCGGTAGTTCGCCCAGCAGCCGCCGCAGCGGGTGCGCCGGTGTCAGCTCGTCGTCGCGGTACGAGATCGCCAACAAGCAGGGTGCGCGGTCGATGCGCCGGCCGAGGAACTTCAGCAGGTCGAGCGTGGCGTCGTCGGCCCAGTGGGCGTCTTCGATCACGAGCAGCGTCGGGCGGCGGCTTTGCTGCAGCTCGGTGAGTACGGCCTCGAACAACGCGGAGCGGCTGCTTTCCGCGGCCAGCAGCGAACGAAAGCCGACCTCCGAAGCGCGGGCGATGTCGTGCAGCGAGGCCAGCGGGTGCGGCGTCTGCAATGCGTCGCAGGCGCCCCACCACAGCTGGGCCTCGCCGCGGCGTGCGGCAAGCGCCTTGAGCAGGCTGGTCTTGCCGATGCCGGCCTCGCCGGCAATCAGCGCAGCATGGCCCGACCCGCCGGCGACAGCGCGCAGGCGGTCTTCAAGGGTATGCAGGACGCTGTCGCGTTCAACCAGTTCCATCGGTAGTGCCAAGTTTAGGCGCCGGGTTCGAACGCGTGATGGGGGCCATGGCCCTTCGAATCGGGGTCCATGGCTCCTTCGGGCGATGCCCGCCGCCACGCTGCTGAAGACACTTCATGCCGTGTCACGCCATGGAGAAACCGGAATGAAGCCCGCTGTTCTTGCCGCACTTGCGGCCTTGTTTGCGCTCAGCACCGCCACCGGCGCCCGTGCCGCCGAATCGCCCTCGTCGGTCGCGGCTTTGCTGGCCCGCGTACCCGACCTGCCGGCCACCGCTGAAGAGGCTGCTCGCTGGGTCGACAAGAACGGCGTGCTCGTCCACCCCGGCTTGCTGGCGCTGCGCAAGGACATCGAGGCCCACCAGCAGGCCATCGGCCAGATCCAGAAGTCGGCCGCCGTGCGGCAGCAGGCCCAGTCGGCCATCGCCACCGAAGACCTCGGCAAGGGCATGGCCGACGTGGGCATCGACATGGCCCGCATGCAGAGCGACCCGGCCTATGCGAAGGAGGTGCAGGACCGCATGCGCAAGATGTCGCCACAGGAGCTGATGGTGATGTCGCAGAAGATGTCGCAGCCCTTGAACCAGGGCAAGCGCTACCAGAACGCGGCGAAAGCCATGGTCGACGATGCCCCGGCCGTGATCGCGGCGGCCGAAGCCGGGGAGGCGTACAGCGGCGCCCAGGTGACGCGGCTGAATACCCACCTCGCGGCCTGGCAAGAGGCCGACGAAGCCGTCTCACGTGTGCTGAAGAAGCCTTTGGCGGGGAGCCTGGCCAAGCCCGCGATGGAATGGGAAAACATCGGCTGCGACGCGGGCTGCCAGGCGCAATGGGACGCCTACGCCGCGAAGATGCTGCCGCTGATGATCGCCCGCGACACCGAGATCCTGCGCATTCGCCGCGCTGCATTGCAGCGCCAGCGCGTGGCCGTCACCGAAGAGATCAAGACCGCCGATAAACACCTCGCTGCTTCGCAGTTCGGTGCGCTGTCGCAGAGCCAGGTGAACCAGATGAAGATCGTTGCCTACGACGGCGCGGCGATCGGCGAGATCAGCCATCTCATCGACCACATCGGCGACAGCGTGAAGAGCGCTGCGGCAACGACTCAGTGTGGCAAGCAGATCATTCTGGCGCCACGGGCGATGTGTCGATAGGCAGCGTCAGGCGGCTAGGCTGATCGCAACCGCGGCTTGGCGCGCGTTGCGAATCGCATCGCCGATGGCCGAGCCCTTCCAGCCTTTTTCAAGCGCCTGTGCCGACACACTGGCGCTGTCGACCGCCAGCGCCGCGTCGAGTGCGCGCTGCAGCCTCTCGCGTTGCGGGTAAGGCCGGTTCTCGAAGCCGGTGCGGCCGCGCGCGTCGCATTCGCAGGCGATCAGCATCTCGGCAAAACGCTGCGGCCGGCGCCAGGCGTCGCAGCGTTCGAGCAGGCGCATCACGGCGGCTGCGTCGAGTGTTTCGCTGCGGTGCACGTTGCCGTGCTCGCGCGCGACGGCTTCGGCCAGCTCGCGGCAATCGGTTGGCACTTTCAGGCGTTCACACATCGCCTGCACCAGCTTCACGCTGCGCGCTTCGTGGGCGATGTGGCGGGGCAGTTCTTCGGCACGGGTGGTGCCTTTGCCGAGGTCGTGGCCCAGGCAGGCGAAGCGCACGGTCAGCGACGTCTGCAGTTGCGCGGCCATGTCGAGCACCAGCATCAGGTGCACGCCGGTGTCGACCTCGGGGTGGTGGGCCGCAGGCTGCGGCACGCCCCAAAGGCGGTCGACCTCGGGCAGCAGCCGGGCCAGCGCGCCGCAGGCGCGAAGCACCTCGAACATGCGCGAGGGCTTGTTTTCCATCAGGCCGCGCGACAGCTCCTGCCACACGCGCTCGGGCACGAGGGCGTCGACTTCGCCCGCTTGGACCATCTGCTGCATCAGCGCATTGGTGTCGGGCGAGACGCTGAAATCAGAGAAGCGCGCCGCGAAGCGCGCGACGCGAAGAATGCGCACCGGGTCTTCGGCGAAGGCGGGCGACACATGGCGCAGCAGCTTCGCGCGCAGGTCCTTCTGCCCGCCATAGGGGTCGACGAGCGTGCCGTCTTCAGCCTGCGCGATCGCGTTGATCGTCAGGTCGCGGCGCAGCAGATCCTCTTCGAGCGTGACGCCCGGGTCGGCGTGGATGGTGAAGCCGCGGTAGCCGGGTGCCGACTTGCGCTCGGTTCGCGCGAGCGCCACTTCTTCCTTCGTCTGCGGGTGCAGAAAGACGGGGAAATCCTTGCCGACGGGCGTGTAGCCCGCGTTCACCATCTCTTGCGGCGTGGCGCCGACCGCGACCCAGTCGCGGTCGTTCACCGGCAGCCCCAACAGGGCGTCGCGTACCGCACCACCGACCATCCACATTTTCATGCTGGGAAGTGTATGGGGCACAGGGATGGGTTCTGCCCAGGCGAGCGCAGCGAAGCCTTCATCCAGCAACGCCCGCGGAGCCGGCTTTGCCGGGCCGCCAGGCGGCGCCCCTTGGGGGCAGGAGCGCAGCGACTGGGGGGCTAACGACCTTTGCGGTAAGGCTCGTCCATCGCGACGAAGTCGTGCTCTGCCAATGCGTCGCGCGTCCAGGCGGCCACGCTGGGCAGGGCTTGCACTTGCTCGATGTAGGCCTGGATCACCGGCGGCACCGGCACGACGAAGCCGACCAGTCGCTTGACCACGGGTGCGAAGAAGGCGTCGGCGACGCTGAACTGGCCGAACAGGAACGGGCCGCCGTGCTCGGCGAGCAGCTCGCTCCACATCTGCACGATGCGATCGACATCGGCACGCACCTGTGGCTCGGTGCTCAGCAGGCGCTGGCCGATCTCGGGGAACGAGGCTTCGATGTTCATGCCGAAGTGGTTGCGCAGCGCCCCGAAACCGGAGTGCATCTCGGCGCACACGCTGCGGGCGCGTGCCCGTGCTTTTGCGTCCGTGGGCCAAAGCTTCTTTTCGGGGAATTTTTCGGCCACGTACTCGGCGATGGCGAGTGTGTCCCAGATGGCGAAGCCGTCATCGACCAGCACCGGCACCTTGCCGACGGGGCTCAGTCGTGCGAGCTCGGCCTTGAACTTGGAGTTGGCATCGAACGAGTCGAAGCGGATCAGGCGTTCTTCGAAGGGAATGCCGGTCTGCTTGAGCAGCACCCAGGGGCGCATGGACCAGGACGAGTAATTCTTGTTGCCGATGTAGAGCTGCAGTGGCATGGCGTGAGGCCTTTGAGACGGGCCTCAGATGCTAGGCGACTGCGCGCGTTTTGGCGATGACAAACCGGCATGGCGGTGATGCCGGCTCCGCATCTGTCACGCTCGGCCGGCACCTCGGCGCCACGCATCGAGGCGCGCCGCCTCGCCGCCGCGGGCCAGCCACTCGGGCATCACGCCTTCGACTGCCGTGGCTGCGATGCCCAGCGCTGCAAGGCCAGGGTGCGTGCCGGTGGCCACGTTGGGCACCTGCATCGAGTCGATGTTGTCGCGCGACATCAGCGGCTCGCCCGGCAGCCATTCCATCAGCGTTGCCTGCAAACGCCCGAGCGCTGCCGGCAATGCGATCACCGGCCGCTCGTGGCCCGACCAGCGCCCGGCCAGCCGCACCAAATCGGCCAGCGTGTAGACGCGCGGGCCGGCGCATTCGTAGGTCTGGCCGACGCTGTCGTGCCGGTCGAGCGAGCTGACGATGGCGTGCGCCACGTCGTTCACCCACACCGGCTGGAAGCGCGCGTCGGCGCAGGCCAGCGGCATCACCGGGAACAGCGCCTGCAGCCGCGCAAAGAGATTGAGGAAGCGGTCTTCCGCGCCGAAGATCACCGACGGGCGCAGTACCGTCAGCGCGAGCCCGGCATCGCGCAGAACGGCTTCGCCCTGGGCCTTGGTGCGCAGGTAACGCGACGGCGCGCTGTCGGCTGCGCCGAGCGCGCTCACATGCACCACGCGACGCACGCCGGCGGCCAGGCAGGCGCGTGCCAGCTTGCGTGGCAGCTCCACATGCACCCGCTGAAGCTCCGCCTCGCTGCCGTGCAGTGTGGCCACCAGGTTGATGACGGCATCGCGCCCGGCCACCAGGCGCGTGAGCGTGGCCTCGTCGTGGATGTCCGCCTTGTCCAGCTCGACCGTGGGCAGCAGCTGGATGGCCTTGGCGCGCTGCGGCTGCCGGCTGGGCACGGTGATGGGGCCGCCGCTGCCGCCCGATCGTTCGACCAGCTTGTCGCAGACCGCGCGGCCGACGAAGCCGGTACCACCCAACAGCAGGATGCTGGGCGCAGCCATCACGGCAACTCCTTGTCGAGCGGCGTCTCGGGCCCTGGCCGCGGGCCGATCTGGTTGCCCAGGCGGGCCTTCAGCGACGGTGCCTGTGTCGGCGCCGTCTGCGCGAGCAAGGCGGCGTAGAGGGTGGCGTTGGCCATCACCTTCTTCACGTAGTCGCGCGTTTCGCTGAAGGGCACGTTCTCGGCCCACACCGCGGTCTCGAGCTTCGGGCCTTCGCGCCAGCGGCGCGAGCGGCTGGGGCCGGCGTTGTAGGCCGCGGCAGCCAGCACCTGCGAGCCTTCGAAGTCGTCGAGCACCAGGCGCAGGTACTGCGTGCCGATCTTCAGGTTGGTGTCGCGGTCGGTGATCATGTCGGGCGAGAAGGGCACGCCCATCTTGCGAGCCGTCCAGCGCGCGGTGGCGGGCATTACCTGCATCAGGCCCGAGGCCCCCACGGCCGAGCGCGCATCCGTCACGAAGCGTGATTCCTGGCGGATCAGGCCGTACATGTAGGCCGTGTCGACGCCCGCCTCGCGGCTGCGTGCCTGCATCTCTTTGCGGAAAGGCATGGGGAAGCGCTGCGCCATGTTGATCTCGGTGCGCGTGCGGTCGCTGGCGTTGATGCAGCGGTCCCAGACCTCGCGGTCGCAGGCGAGCTGGGCGGCGGCGAGCAGGGCGCGGTCATCCATGCCGCGCAGCGTGAAGTTCCATTCGCGCACGCCTTCATTGCGCAGGCCGATGGCGATGAGCTGCAGCGCACGCGTGAGCCCCGGCTCGCGCGCGGCGGCCTGGCGCTCGGCATCGGTGGGCGGCAGAGGCAGTGGCGGCAGCGCGATGGGCTGGCCCTGGTGCTCGGCCGCGAGCATGCCGTAGAAATTGAGCTGGCCGATGAGCGTGCTCATCATCTCTTGCGCCTGGGCCATCATGGCTTCGGGCTCGGTCGAATCCCTGGCCAGGGCCTCAAGTGCGCGGGCCTTCCAGTAGATCCATGTCGGCTCGCGCTGCTCGCTCGGGTTCATGGCGTTGATGGCTTGCACCACCTGCTGCCAACGCGGCTTGCCGCCGTTGGCGCGCAGCGCGGCACGGGCTTTCCACGCGAGCGTGTCGTCGGCCCAGTCGATCTCCATCACGGCCTTGCCAGCGAGCAGCGCGGCGCGCTGGTAGTGGTCGGAGGCGTCGGGCAGCAGCTTCATCGCGGCCTGCTTGGCGACGGCGGCCCAGGCCCAGGCGGCGAGCTCGGGCGGCAGCTGCAGCTCCCACTTGGCATTCAGCGCAGCGGCTGCGGCATCGGGGTCGGTCGAGGCGAGGCGCATCAAGGCCAGGGTCGCGAGTTCCTTGTCCTGACGGGTCCGCGTCGCCGTGAGCACAGTCAGGTAACGGGCGGGCTTGTCGAGCAGATCGGTCGCATCGGTGCCGGCGCGCGGGCTCACCAGCGCGGCGGCCAGTTGAGCGGCCTTGGGCTTGTTGGCGTCGACGGCCAGGCGCGCGCGGCGCCAGGCATCGGCTTCGGTGAGCAGCTTGGCGTCGTACAGGGCGGCGCCGAGCAGGGCGCAGCCGTCGTCTGCCTCGCGCTGGTTGAACCAGGCGGCGCGGGCGGCGGTGCGCACGTCTTTGCCGGCGATCTGGTCGGCGAGCAGTGCGTAGCAGCTCACCTCGCGGTCGTCATTCATGCGAAAGCGCGGGTAGTCGGCGGCAAGGGCCTTCCAGTCGCGTCGGCGGCCGAGTTCGAGCAGCCAGTCGTTGCGCAACCGGTCTTCGACATAGCTGCCGTTCCAGCGCTTGTAGAAGGCCTCGACCTCGTCGCTCGATGCAGCGAACAAGCGGTTGTTGAGCTGCCAGTAGTCGACCCACATGGCCAGCGGGTGGCGCTCGGCCAGCGCGGTGGCGCGCAGTGCGCCGAGGCGGTTGCCGTCGTGCTTGATGAAGGCCTGGCGTGCTTCGACGATGGCGTCGTTGCCGCTCTGGGCTTGCGCGGGTCCCACGCCGATCAGCAGCGCAGTCGCCAGGCTCGCTAGCCGAAGGGCACGTACCGCCATGGGCCGCTCATATACTGATTTCAAAAGCCTCACCCCGTCTTCCATGGTCTCTCACACATTGCCTTCTCGTCCCGCGCTTCGCGCGCAGCTGCGAGCCCTGAGAGAACGATTCGCTTCATCACCAGAAGTTGCAGCCGCCGAGCTGTCGCTGGCGCAGGAACTGACGACGCTGGTGGAACGCCTGGAGCCCGAATGCCTGGGCGTCTACTGGCCGACGCAGTCCGAATTTAACGCAGCAGCTCTGTGGCACGACGACAAGGTGGGTACTTCCTTTTGCCTGGCCTTGCCTTTCGCACAGAGGGAGCCGCGGCAGATGCACTACCGACTGTGGGATGGTGCGCCGCCCCCGCTGCTGGACGGCTGCAACATCCCCGCTTGCGAAGGCAAGCTGGTCGTGCCCGACGTGGTGCTGGTGCCGTGCGTGGGCTTCACGCCCGGCGGCTACCGCCTCGGCTATGGCGGCGGGTATTTCGACCGCTGGATGGCGGCCAACCCGCATGTCACCGCCGTGGGCGTGGCGTGGTCGGTCAGCCGCATCAGCGAGGAAGACTTCGCGGCGCAGCCGCACGACCAGCCGCTGACGCTGGTCGTGACGGAGCAGGGCGTGGCGTGAGCCGCGGGGCCGTTCGCCCTATTTGAGGTCGGCCCGGCTGTGGATGACGCGAGACACGAGGCCGTAGTCCACCGCTTCTTCCGGCGACATCCAGTTGTCGCGCTCGATGTCCAGCAGCACCTGCTCGTGTGCGCGGCCGGTTTCGCGGGCGATGACTGCGGCAATGCGTTCGCGCGCCTTCACGATCTCGCGCGCCTGGATCGCGATGTCGGTCGCCATGCCGCCGGCCCCGCCGCTGGGCTGGTGGATCAGGAAGCGCGTCTGCGGCAGGCACACACGCCGCTCGCGTGGCACCGACAGGTACACATGGGTTGCGGCGCTGCCGACCCAACCGGTGCCGATCATGAACACCGGCACGTCGATGAAACGCACGATGTCGTGGATCGCGTCACCCGACTCCAGGTGGCCGCCCGGTGACGAGACCAGCACGTGGATCGGCGCCGAGCTGTCGGCTGCCAGCGCCACCAGCCGGCGCGCGGTGTCGGCCGCGGTGCTGTCGGTGATGGCGCCGAACAGAAAGACGGTGCGCGACTTGAAAGCCTTCTCTTCCAGGAACTGGCCGCGCATGTCGGCCTGCGGGGTGGGTGCGGGGGTTTCTTCCATGGGATCGTGGGATTGGAGTGGTTTGGACCCGTATGACGAACGGGGCAGCCATTTCGTGACAAGCTCGCTTCTCGCTCTCATCTCGGCGTTGGAGATTCCATGAAGCCCACCTTTGCGTTCCCTCTTGCCCCTGCCGACCGCCGCCGCCTGCTCGACATTGCCCGCGGCCTGCTCGGCACCCAGGCCGACGCCGAAGACGTGTTGCACGACGCCTACCTGCGTGCCGTGACCACGGGGCCCGCTGACGTCGAGACGCCGCTGGCCTGGCTCACGACCGTGGTGAAGCACCTGGCGGTCGACGGCCTGCGCCGGCGGCGTCTGGAGCGAGAGCACACCCCGTTGCCCGATGGCGCAGCCCCTTCGGCCGAAGACGACGCCGCGCTGCTGCAGCACCGTGACCACGCGCTGCGGCAACTGGCCGACACCTTGCTGCCGGTCGAAGCGGCGATGCTGCTGTTGCGCGAGGTGTTCGAGTTCAGCTACGCCGCGCTGGCCGAGCGCTCGGGCAAGAGCGAAGCGGCTTGCCGGCAGACGGTGCACCGCGCCCTGCTGCGCCTGCGCGACGGCTCACGCAGCGAACCCGACGACCACGCCACCGCCAATGCGCTGTACGTGCTGTGCCTGCGTGCGATGCAGAGCCTGAGCCCGGCGCCGCTGCATGCGATTCTGGCCACGACGATGTCGGCCCATGCGAGCGCGAAGACCGTCGTGGCGGCCGCCCTGCCCGGTGGAGGCATCGTGCAGGTCGACGGCGGCTATGCGCTGGTGCTGATGCACGAAGGCAAGCTGATCTGCTGCACGCCGCTGGGGCCGGTGGCCGCCGCCAGCGCCGATTGCGGTTAGGACCTGTTAACGCTATGGGGCCTCAGGCCTTTTCGCCCAACGCCGTGCGCGTTTGCGCGGCGCGTTGCTCGACCCAGCTGCAGAACTCGTCGACCTCCTTGCGCGCGCGGCTGTTCGCCGGCGTGATCAACCAGTAGGCCAGGTCGACGGCCACGCGGCCTGCCAGGCCGAAAGGCTCCACCAGATCGCCGCGCTCCAGCAGCTCGACCACCAAGGGCAGCCGTGCCAGCGCCACGCCTTGGCCAGCCAGCGCCGACTGCACCTGCTGGTAGGTGAAGTTGAGGTACAGCCAGCGGCGCGGCTGCACGTCGGGCGCGCCCTGCTGCGCGAGCCAGTGGCGCCAGCTCAGGAATTCGGCGCTCGGGCGGTTGTCGTCTTCTTCGGTCAGCGTGTACTGAGACAGGTGCTCGGGTTTCGACAGCGGCGGCGCCTGTCCGTTGCGAATCTGCTCGGCCAGCCAGGGGCTGATCACCGGCGTGATCACTTCGCCGAACAGCTGTTGCGACCCCGGTGGCGCCTTGTGTCGGCCGGTGAAGCGCACGATCAGGTCGAACTCCGGGTCGGTGGTGTTGACGACCACGTCGGTGGCCGAGACGCGGATGTCCATCTCAGGGCGGTCGCGCTGAAAGGCCTCCAGCTGCGGCAGCAGCCACATCGAGGCGAACGACGCAAAGGTGTTGACGTTGACCACGCGCCGCCCTTGCGACTGGCGGATCTGCTGCACGCTGGCGTCGATGCGGGCGAGGCTGGGGGCCAGGGCGCGCAGGAACATCGCGCCCTCTTGCGTCAGCTCGACCTTGCGCGTGCCGCGCAGCAGCAGGGTGGCGCCCATGTCTTCTTCCAGCGACTGGATCTGCCGGCTGATGGCCGACTGGGTGAGGCTCAGTTCGTCGGCGGCGGCACGGAAGCTCAGGTGGCGAGACACCGCCTCGAAAGCCCGGATCGGGCCCACCGAGAGCGGCCGGCGGCGTAAGGTATTCATGAGTAAAACGCGTTAATCGCTTGTCGGCAATTCATTGGACGCTCCGTTTGCACGGGCCTATTCTCTCTTCACTGGATTCAAAGGAGTGATTTCATGAGCAAGCAACTGATGACGAGAGAGCAACAGTCTACGCCTGCATCGGCACTGTGGGCCTTGGGTGCCGGCGAGGCCTTGCGGCTGAGCATCGGCCCGGGCGAACGTGAAGTGCAGGTGGCTGAAGGGCGCTTGTGGCTGACGCGCGATGGTTCGCCGCAATCACCGCCCGAAGACATCTGGCTCGAAGCCGGCGACAGCATCGCGCTCGAATCGGGCAGCCACTGGGTGGCCGAGGGCTGGGGCGAAACGCGCTTCCAGCTGCTGGTGCCGCCACGGGCCTGCGCCGACGCCTCGCGTCTGCTCAGCGCTTCTTCGGCACGGCAGCGGATTTCGTCTTCGGCGGTGCCTTCGCTGAGCTGAGCTTCTTCGGTCGCGATGCAGGCTTGGCGTTGCGGGCACGCAGCGCCGCCTCCATCGCGAGTCGCGTCCACGGCAGCATGAATGCAGGCGATTCCATCGCGTCGTCGGGTGCTGTCCAGTAGCCCAGGCTCACCTGCTTGCCGGCACTGTCGTAGACAAAAGGCTCGCAGCCGGCCGCTTCGAAGCGCGGCCGGGTCTGCGCATCGGCCTTCAGGTAAAGCCGATCCCCGAAGGCCAGCGCGACGAACACGTCGTCCACATAAAAGCCATGGCCGCCGAACATGCGCTTGATGCGCACGGGGCCCAAGTGACCGAGCAGCTCGGCGCAATGTGCAGCGAATTCGGACGGAGCAGCCATGATGTTCCCAAGTATTCCGCGGTCAAAGTCGTGGCACCACTGCCAGCGGCATGCGCACCATCGCACGCAGGCCATGCGGCTGCACCGATTGCAATGACACGCTGCCGCGGCTGCGCTCGACGATCTCCTTGACGATCGCGAGGCCCAACCCGCAGCCATTGCCCTCGTGCGTGGCCCGCACGAAGCGCTGGAAGATGCGCTCGTGGTCGGCCTCCGGCACGCCGGGGCCGGTGTCTTCCACCGTGACGACGGCATCGTCGCCTTCGGAATGTGCGCTGACCGTGATGCTCGCACCGCGCCCGGCATAGCGGATGGCATTGTCGACGAGGTTGACCAGCGCTTCGCGGATCAGCATCGCGTTGCCCAGCACCTGCAGCGGCTTGTCGGCGCCGTCAGGCGACTCGGTGTCGTTGGTGCCGAGGTCGATGCCGGCGGCGATGGCGCGCGGCACCTGCTCGGCCGCCACTTCGCGCGCCAGGCGCTGCAGGTCAAAGCGCGTGCGCGACTGGGCCATCGCCGCTTCGGGCTCGGCCCGCGCCAGTGCGAGCAGCTGGCTCACCAAGTGTGCGCTGCGCGTGGCGCTCTCGTGCACGCGCTGCAACCGCGCCTGCAACTCGGGGTCGGCACACACCGCGGCACTGGACAGCGCCAGCTCGGTCTGGCTCTTCAGCCCGGCCAGTGGTGTGCGCATCTGGTGGGCGGCGTCGCTGATGAAACGCTTCTGCGCGTTGACGTTCTCGCGCACCTCGGCCAGCAGCGTGTTCAAGGCCAGCGCGAGACTGCGCACCTCTTCGGGCGCGGCCTCCAGGCGGATCGGTGCGAGGTCGTTCGTGGCACGGCTTTCCACCACGCTGCGCAATCGCGCGAGCGGTGCCAGCCCGCCGCGGATGCCGCCCCACACGATGACTGACATCAACACGATCAGCAGCGACAAGGGCAACGCGGTATCGATCAGGATCTGCCGCGCCAGTTCTTCGCGGCTGGTGCGGCTGCGGGCCACCTGCACCAGCATCTGCTGCGGCTTGCCGGGCTCGCCGTAGGCCAGGTACAGCGCAACCACGCGCACGTTGACATCGCGCCGCGGGTCGCTGGCGGTCTTGTCGCGAATGACGCCGTCGTACAGATAGGGCTGACCGAGGCGCGGTTCGGCGATGGCCGGCGGCTGCGGCATCTGGCTGTTGCCGAGGATGAACTCGCCCGGCGGCGTGCTGACCATGTAGTACACGCGGTCGTCGGGGTCGGCCTCGATGATGTCTTGCGCCGCGCGCGGCAAGTCGATCAGCAGCCCGCTGCCGCTGGGTTTCACCTGGCGCGCGAGCGAACGCGAGGCCGTGCTCAGGCTCGCATCAATGGCCTGGTTGGCGTAGCGATCGGCCAGCTGGTAGGTGAAGCTCGCGGCCGCCAGCCAGAGTACCAGCTGTGGCAACAGCAGCCACAGCAGCAGGTGGCGGTGCAGCGAGCGCGTGCCCGGTGTGAGGCCCGGCATGCGCCGCAGCGCGGCCAGCGGCGACGACCATCTGCGCAGCGACATGGAAAGACTCAGGCTTCAGCTTCGAGCAGGTAGCCTAGGCCGCGCACCGTGCGGATCGAGACCATCGACCCTTCGAGCTTGCGCCGCAGACGGTGGATGTAGACCTCGATGGAGCCAAGGTTCTGCTCGTTCGGGTCGGGCGTCCAGCCTTGCACGATCTGCTCCTTGGTGACCACGCGGTCGCGCTGGGTGAGCAGCAGGTCGAGCAGCGTCCATTCGCGGGGCGACAGTTCGAGTGCGGTCTTGTCGACGATGGCGCGGCGTGCCTCGCGGTCGAAGCGCAGCAGGCCGGTCGTCTGCACCGCGGCGGTGGCGACCGGGCCATGGGCACGGCGCAACAAGGCGCGGATGCGTGCTTCCAGCTCGGGGAAGTCGAAGGGCTTGGTGAGGTAGTCGTCGGCACCGGCGTTGAGGCCGGCGACGCGCTGCTCCAGGCCGTCGAGCGCCGTGAGCACCATCATCGGCAAGGTCGGTTTCACGGCGCGCACTTTCTTCAGCACGGTGAGGCCGTCGACGAGCGGCAGGCCGAGGTCGAGCACACCGAGGTCGAAGTCGTGCCGCAACAACAGATATTCGGCGACCGCGCCGTTGCCGGCGACTTCGACGTCGAAGCCGCTGCCCTTCAGGCTCACGGTGAGCGCGTCGGCCAGGATGGTGTCGTCTTCGGCGAGCAGCAGTTTCATCGGGCGGTCGGAATCGAGTGCCCGAGATGGTATGACAGCGTGCGTCGGCTCCGCGGGGTGTTTCCCCCTGGAGGGGCCGGCTCGCTTTGGCGCAGTGGGGGCTTGCGCGCCTGCAGCGGTGTCCGCAGAAGGGGCCTTGTGTCGAGTGCTCAAGGCGATGCCGTCACAGCTGCTGCAGAAGTTCCTTGCGCTTTTGCTGGTACTCGTCTTCGCTGATCAGGTTCTTGTCGCGCAAGCGCTTCAGGGTCTCGAGCCGACGTTCGATGTCTTCGCTCTTGTCCGTCGCCTTGGCGGGAGCGGGCGCTTGTGCAGGCTGCGGAGCGGGTGCGGGTGTCGGCGCAGCCGCCGGCGCGACGGCCGCCACCAGGGTCGTCGGGATCGACAGCCAATCGGCGCGCTTGCTCGTGGTGTCCGCCGCTTCCAGCGTCACGCTGCCGGCCGCGCTGCGCGAGCCGTAGACGAAGCGCGGCGGCGTGCGTGTGCCGCGATAGACGTTGTAAAACTCGAAGCGGGCATCGTGAACGATGAACTGCAGGCCGCCGTCTTGAACGAACAAGCGGGCCGTCACCGCCATCGGTGAGCCCAGCATGCCGCCTTCGCGTCGCGCGCTGCTCAGCAGCAGAACGTCTTCGGCAGGGTCGGCACGTTCGAATGCTTGCGACAGCGTACTGACTAGTTCGGCCAATTCGTCATTGGCAAACAAGGCCAGGCGGCCGCCGTTGGGTGCGACGAAGCGCACCCGGGCCAGCTGGTCGCGCAAGGCGTCGGGCGTCAACTTGGCAGGGTGCTGGTTCGGCTCGGCTCCGGCTTCGCGAGGCACCAGTTCGATGCGCGTGAATTCGTGGAGTTGCCAGCTGCGCGCCTGGCCGGCGTGCGCCGACAAAACGCCGCTGGCCAACAGGCCACCGCATGCCAGCTGCGTGAGCACGCGGCGTCGGCCAAGGGATTTATGGGTCATGGAGAGGGTTCGCTTCGGGTGAATCTGAACCGCAGTGTGCCCCGAAGACCGCAGGCGAGCGGCCTTCGGGGCATTCACATCACAAGGTCAGAACCAGATTTCAGCCTGAGCACCGAAGCTGGTGCCCTTGGTCTTGCCATTGCCCAGACCGGTCAGGCCGCCGATGCCCGAGGCGGTGTTGGCGGCGTCGTTCCACTTCGCGGTGGTCACGTACAGACGCAACTCCGGACGGTTCCAGAAGCCCGGGCCCGCCGACAGCGTCGGCGCAAAGGTGAACTTCGTCAGCTTCTGCGTCTCCGAGCCGTCCGGCTTCTTCTGCATGTAGCCCAGTTCACTCACCAGCTTGAAGTTCTTCGTCAGCGCGTACGACGCCCGGCCACCGATCGAGGCTTCCTTGAACTTCGGGGTGCCCGCGATGTCGTCCTGGTTGTGCTGGCCGTACAAGGCCACCGCCTGACCACCGAATGGGCCGACCTGCCAAGCCAGGCTTTCCACCAGGCGCCACTTCTTCACCGAGGTCTCGGCCGTCATCGTGCCGAAGTTGCCGTCCAGCCCGGCCGAGCCGGCTGCGAACTGCAACCACAGGGTGTTGCCGCCACCAACCGCTGCGATGTCCGCTGTGTGCTGCAGGCTCACCCCGTAGCCGCTGGTGCCCTTGCCGTCGGTCGGGTTGTCATAGCGGCCCTGGGTGTAGGTGCCCGTCACCCGCAGGGCACCAAAGCCCACCGGGATCTCGGTCACGTCCACGTTCAGGCGCGCACCCGGGTTGGTCGAGTTGCCATTGCCGGCGTCACCGAAGCCCGAACCGGTGTCGCTGCTGAAGAAGGCCACACCCAGCTTGGCGCCACCGCCCAGCTCGATCTGGTCGGCACCGGCGCCCACGCCGTCCATGCGCACGAAGAAGGTGTCCAGGATGTGCACGTCTTTGCGACCGTAGAAGCGCTTGCCGATCCAGAAGTTGGTGCCCGGGGCGATGTCGAAGCCCTTGCCTTCGACGTACATCTGCTCGAACGAGGACGAGGAGGTGCCGACGTCGGTGCCCGGGTTGTATTCGTTGAACATGACCTTGGCCTTCCAGGACACGCCTTCGGAGGTGCCGGTCTGGGCCAGGCCGAACTCACCGTACAAGTCGCATTCGTTGCCCAGGCGGTAGTGGCCGCCGGAGATGCCCAGGTTGTAGCAGGCGCGGGCCGCGTCCTTGGAGGTGCCGCCCGGGCCGGTGCGGAAATAACCGTCGAAATCGACGGCCGACGCGCTGGCTGGCAGCAGCCCGAACGTGAGGGCCGTGACGGCAGAGGCGGCCAGCGACACTGCGCTGCGAGCGAGGATTGACATGGTTTGAGTCTCCAGAGTTGTTGGTCAGAACGGGCGCAGCGCAGGGGCACCACCACCGGGGATGCATTGTTCGCAAAGCGTTAAATTAATTAACGTAGCGTTAACCATGAGTTGCCAGAAACGCACGCTTTACAAGCGCTGCCGCCCATGCGGCGGGGCGCTATCAAAAAGCAATGAAGTCGACGGGCATACAGGGAAAATCCTGCGGATGAAGGGGTCGATCACTAAACAACTACGGGTAACTACTGTCTTTTGGGAGTTAATTATTCGTTAATGTTCCGCCCGGTCGGCGATGAGGCGCTGCAGCAGCCCGACGCCACCACCCCAACAAACAATCCCGGAGACTCGATGAAAAACACCCCCACTCCCATCCGCGCGCTTCACATCGCCGCAGCGGCCACCTTGCTGTGTGCCTCGCTCGCAGCGCGCGCCGGTGAGGTCGAAGTGCTGCACTACTGGACGTCTGGCGGCGAGGCCAAGGCCGCTGCGGCCCTGAAGGCCACGCTGCAGGCCAAAGGCCATAGCTGGAAGGACTTTGCGGTCGCCGGCGGCGGTGGCGATTCGGCGATGACGGTGCTGAAGTCGCGCGTCGTGTCGGGCAATGCCCCGGCGGCTGCGCAGATCAAAGGCCCGTCCATCCAGGAGTGGGGCGCTGAAGGCGTGCTCGCCAACCTCGACGACGTGGCCAAGGCCAACAACTGGGACGCGCTCTTGCCCAAGGTCGTCTCCGACGTGATGAAGTACAAGGGCAACTACGTCGCCGTGCCGGTCAACGTGCACCGCGTGAACTGGCTCTGGGCCAACCCCGAAGCACTGAAGAAGGCCAACGCCAAGATGCCGACGAACTGGGACGAGTTCTTCGTCACCGCCGAGGCACTGAAGAAGGCCGGCATCATCCCCGTGGCCCACGGCGGCCAAAACTGGCAAGACTTCACTACCTTCGAATCAGTGGCGCTCGGTGTCGGCGGTGCGGACTTCTACAAGAAGGCCCTGGTGCAGCTCGACGCTGGCAGCTTGAAGAGCCCCACGATGTCGAAGGTGCTCACCACCTTCAAGAAGGTCAAGGACTACACCGACAAGAACGCCTCGGGCCGCGACTGGAACCTGGCCACCGCGATGGTCATTCGCGGCGAAGCCGGCATGCAGTTGATGGGCGACTGGGCCAAGGGCGAGTTCCTGGCCGCAGGCAAGGTGCCGGGCAAGGACTTCCTGTGCGCCGCCGCACCGGGCTCGGCCAACTCGTTCACCTTCAACATCGACAGCTTCGCGATGTTCAAGCTGAAGAACACCGCCAACCTGCAGGCGCAGAAAGACATGGCCACCGCCATCATGGCGCCCGAGTTCCAGGAGACCTTCAACCTGAACAAGGGCTCGATCCCGGCTCGCCTGAACATGGACATGAGCAAGTTCGACGACTGCGCCAAGCTCTCGGCCAAGGACTTCGTCGCCACCGCCAAGAGCAACACGCTGGTGCCGTCGATTGCTCACGGCATGGCCGTGTCGTCAGCTGCCGAAGGCGCGATCAAGGACGTGATCTCGCAGTTCTGGAACACCGACACCATGACCGCCGACCAGGCCATGGACCGTCTGGTGTCCGCTGCCAAGACCAAGTGACCTGACGGCGTTTCGTTGAATCGTGCGCAGGGTCGGCATGCCGGCCCTGCGCAGTTTCTTGACGGCGCGCTGGCCGCATTCCTGATTCACTGAGCCCACATGACCCCGACCTCGCCGCCCGCGCCCAGCTTTGCGGCACGCCTCTCACGCTGGATGCCGCGCATCGCGCTCGCGCCCAGCTTCACGCTCGCCTTCGTCTTCATCTACGGGCTGATCGTGTGGAACGGCGTGTTGTCGTTCTCGGTCTCGCGCTTGCTGCCCAACTACGAGTTCGTCGGCTGGGCGCAATACGCCACGCTGTTCGAGAGCGAGCGCTGGTGGGTGGCCCTCACCAACCTCGCGATCTTCAGCTCGCTATTCATCGGCGTCGGCCTGGCGCTGGGCCTCGGCCTGGCCATCCTGCTCGACCAAAAGATTCGCGCCGAAGGCGCCCTGCGCACCATTTATCTCTACCCGATGGCGCTGAGCTTCATCGTCACCGGCACCGCGTGGAAGTGGATCTTGAACCCCGGCCTCGGCCTCGAGCACCTGGTGCAGCAATGGGGCTGGACCAGCTTCAGCTTCGACTGGCTGGTCAACCCCGACCGCGCCATTTACACCGTCGTCATCGCGGGTGTGTGGCAAAGCGCCGGCTTCGTGATGGCGCTCTTTCTCGCCGGCCTGCGCGGCATCGACGACTCCATCATCAAGGCCGCGCAGATCGACGGCGCCTCGCTGCCGCGCATCTACTGGCGCGTGATCATTCCGAGCCTGCGGCCGGTGTTCTTCAGCACGCTGCTCGTGCTGGCACACATCTCGATCAAGAGCTTCGACCTCGTGATGGCGCTCACCGCCGGCGGCCCCGGTTTCGCAACCGACGTGCCGGCCACTTTCATGTACGCGATGTCGTTCTCGCGCGGGCAGATCGGCCTGGGTGCCGCATCGGCCACCGTGATGCTGTGCACTGTGGCGGCCATCATCGTGCCCTACCTTTACTCTGAACTGCGAACCAAGAAATGAGCGCGCGCTCTTCGAACGTGGCGTTCCAGCGCTTCGCCATCTGGTCCGTGCTGCTGCTGTTCGCGGCGGTGTTTCTCGTGCCGCTGTACGTGATGGTCGCCACCTCGCTGAAAGACATGGACGAAGTGCGCCAAGGCAGCCTGCTGTCTCTGCCGGGCAGCCTCAACTTCGCTGCCTGGCACAAGGCCTGGTCGCAGGCCTGCACGGGCACCGACTGCGGCGGCCTGCGCCCCTTCTTCTGGAACTCGACGCTGATGGTCGTGCCGGCCGTGCTCATCTCCACCGCGCTCGGCGCCATCAATGGCTATGTGTTTGCCAAGTGGCGCTTCAAGGGCAGCGAGCTGATGTTCGGGATGATGCTGTTCGGCGCCTTCATGCCGCTGCAAGTCGTGCTGCTGCCGATGTCGCAGGTGCTGGGTTGGTTCCAGCTGGCCGACTCGATCTGGGGCCTGGTGATCGTGCACGTGCTGGTCGGCCTGGCCACCACCACGCTCTTCTTTCGCAACTATTACGTGAGCCTGCCCGACGAGCTCGTGCGCGCGGCCATGCTCGACGGCGCGGGCTTCTGGCGCATCTTCTGGCGCATCGTGCTGCCGCTGTCGGCACCGATCATGGTGGTCACGCTGATCTGGCAGTTCACGCAGATCTGGAACGACTTTCTGTTCGGCGTGGTGTTCTCGGCCGGCGACGCCAAGCCCATCACCGTGGGCCTGAACAACATGGCCAACACCTCGAGTTCGGTGAAGGAATACAACGTGGACATGGCCGCCGCCATGATCGCCGCGCTGCCGACATTGGCGATCTATGTGCTCGCGGGCAAACATTTCGTGCGTGGCCTGACGGCCGGTGCGGTCAAAGGTTAAGTACTAAGAAAGGTCGGCCGCCGGGCCGCCCCAAGGCCGACCGCTCCGCTCGGGGGGCGGGCGCCGAAGGCGACCTTGGGGCCCAAAGAAAAATGGGCGCACTATCCATCCGCAATGTCCGCAAGAGCTTCGGCGCGGTCGACATCCTCAAGGGCATCGACATCGAGATCGATGAAGGCGAGTTCCTGATCCTGGTCGGGCCTTCGGGCTGCGGCAAATCGACGCTGCTGTCGATGATCGCCGGCCTCGACGTTCCCACCGCCGGCAGCATCCACATTGGTGACCGTGACGTGACGCACGAGCTGCCGAAGGACCGCGACATCGCGATGGTGTTCCAGAGCTACGCGCTCTACCCCAACATGAACGTGGCGCAGAACATCAGCTTCGCGCTCGAGATGCGCAAGGTGCCCAAGGCCGAGCGCGACGCCTCGGTGCAACGCGTGGCCAAGATGCTGCAGATCGAGCACCTGCTCGACCGCAAGCCTGCCAACCTCTCGGGCGGCCAGCGCCAGCGCGTGGCCATGGGCCGTGCGCTCGCGCGCAACCCCAAGCTCTTCTTGTTCGACGAGCCGCTGTCCAACCTCGACGCCAAGCTGCGCGTCGAGATGCGCGCCGAGATCAAGCTGCTGCACCAGCGCACCCACACCACCACCGTCTACGTCACGCACGACCAGGTCGAGGCCATGACGCTGGGCGACCGCATCGCAGTGATGCGCGACGGCTTGGTGCAGCAGTTCGGCACGCCCGACGACATCTACAGCCGCCCGGCCACCCGCTTCGTGGCCGAGTTCATCGGCTCGCCGGCGATGAACATGATGGAAGCCGATGCCCTCAAGCCCGGCGAAATTGCACTGAGCGTGAAGGGCCAGGCCATCGCGCTCACCGCGGCACAGCAGCAGGCTTTGCAGCAGCGGCCTGCTGCCGGCTGCGTGGTCGGCCTGCGGCCCGAAGCCGTGCACCTCGCCGACAGCGGCGTGCCGGGGCGCCTGGTTCTGCTCGAACCGACCGGCCCCGACACCTACGCCTTCGTCGACACGCCGATGGGCAAGCTCGTGCTGCGCACCGGCGGCCATGTCACGCAGCGAATCGGCGACAACGTATTTGTCGGCTGGGACGCGCGCGACCTGCACGTGTTTGACACCGCCACCGAGGCGCGCGTCGGCTGAGTCGCCTCTCGCTGGTCGGGCGGTGGGACGGCTGCATGTAAAGCCGGCGTAAATTATCGGCGCCAAAGCGGCCGTTCTTCACGTCCGCAAGCGCTGCCACCGTGGGGTGTCATCGCGTGCCGCTGCTGCGCGAGACAATGGCAACGGCACCCGAGCCACGCCCGCCATGGACCCGTTTTCCGTCATCGTCATGCTCGCCATCCACCTCGTTGTGAGCGGTGGACTGATGTTCCTCGTCCGTCGCATGATGCCGGACGCGCCGGGCCTGGGCCGCTGGGCACTCGCGACCATCCTGTTCGGGCTGGGCTACCTGGTTCGCCTGGCAGCCGGGCTGGAAACCGTCAGCGCGTTGGGCGTGGCCTCCGATGGCGTGATGCTGCTGGCCGTGCTGCTGTTCAGCGACGGCGTGCGCGAATTCACGGGCCGCTCGCCCGGCGCCATGCGCCACCGCCTGCTGCTGTGGGCGGTGATCTTCTCGGCCCAGGCGGCTGCATCGGTGATCGGCGGCCCGGTGTGGCGCCACGTCGGCATCAACCTCGCCACCGGCTCGATGTATGTGGTGATGACGTGGTCGTTGGCCTCGGAGCTTCGCCACCAGTCGAAACCGCTGCACGCGCCGCTGCGCCTGCTGGCCACATTGATCGGCGGCCTGAGCGTGCTGACGCTGCTGCGGTCGTGCCACATTGCCACCCACGGCATGGATGTCGCCTTCCACGGCGTGTTCGCGAAGGCCTTCTACATCTATGCCTCGCTCGCCGCGCTGCTGGTCGCGATGACGCTGCTGTGGCTGCTCTTCCTGCGCCTGAACGGCCAGCTGGCCGAGCTCGCCACGCGCGATGCCCTGACCGGCGTCTACAACCGCAACGGCCTCGACCAGGCGCTCAAGCAGCACTTCGCGCGGCGTGACGCGCCACCGTTGACGCTGCTGCTGGTCGACATCGACCACTTCAAGCGCATCAACGACACGCTGGGCCACGCCACCGGTGATGCCACGCTTCAGGCCGTGGCCACCGCGCTGCTCTCGCAACTGCGCGGCGGCGACTTTGTGGCCCGCATCGGCGGCGAAGAGTTTCTGATCGGCTGCGTGGGTGCGCAGCATGAGGTGGCGTTGCCGCTGGCGCAGCGCCTGCGCAACAGCGTCGGCCGCCTGCAGGTGCCTTCTGCCGACGGCAAGCGCCGTGTCTTTTGCACCGTGAGCGTGGGCGTGTCGGCTGGCTTCAACAACTACGGCGACTGGGAGATTGCCGCCTCGCAGGCCGACCAGGCGCTGTATCAGGCCAAGGCGGCCGGGCGCGATGGCGTGCAGCCGTTCGTGCCGGTGCAGCCGGCGGTGGCCTGACTCGCGTCGCTCAGCGCGAGGCGGCTGACGCGGCTGTCGCCGCAACGCGTTGGCCACGCTGCCAACCCGTTGCCTTGTCCCTTGCATCGGCAGCTTCGGTGAAGTCTTCCGAGACCGTGAAGCTCTGCGCATCGGCACCCGCCACGCGTTCGCCCTCGTACCAGACGCGCTTCGCATCGGCGGCATAGCCGCGCCCCAGCACGCGCAGCGTCGCGAGCTCGGCATCGCGCAGCTTGCGCACCACGGGGTGCGGTGGCTTGTTCGGTTCGTTGCGCTCGATGTGGGCGTGGTACGCGTTCGCTTGATCGCTTGCGTAGGCGACGTCCTGTTCGTCGATCACCTTGAACGTGGCGCCATGGCTGCCGGGAACCTCCACCCGTTCGTAGTAGCCGCGCTGCGCATCCCGCGCAAAGCCGCCAGCCAGCGGCTCGAAGCTGGCCACGTCGCGCACCTCGAATGCCACGCCTTCTTCGTAGGCGTGCAGCCGGTCACGCGCATAGCCGCGGCCGAGCACGCTGTAGCTGGCAGGGTCAGCGTCGCGGATGCGGTCGACCTTCAGGTGCCGGACCGTCCAGTACTCCTGCCCCTTGCGGTAGGTGTCGCAGTAGTACACGGCCTGGCGGTCGCGCGCCTCGTGTTCTGACAGCACCTCGAAGCTCGCGCCGTCACTGCCGTCCACGGCGCTGCCGCGGTAGTAGCCGCTTTGGCTATCGCGTGCGAAGAGCTTGTCGATCGGCTTGAAGCTCGCCGGGTCCGCCGGGGTGAAGGCCACGTCGTTGTGCAGCCATTGGCCGCTCTTGCGCTGGTAGCCGCCGCCATCGCAGCCGACGAGTGTGGCCAGCAGGCCGAGAAGCAGCACGACCAGGCGAGACATCAGGCACACCGTTTCAGTACGTCGATCATGTTCCTGTCCAGGTCCACGATGAAGTGGCCGCCGGGCGCCTTCTGCCGCACGAGCTCGCGGCCCACGGTGTCGTAAATCTCGGCTCGGCGCCCGGCCGCCCAGGGCGCCGTGCGATCGAAAGCGCCAGCACTCGGGCCGAAGACCAGCGCAATCGAAGGCGGCATCGCGAACTCCCAACTGAATGCGATGCGGTGGCCTAGCTCGAGGTAGACGATCGATCCGCCGCGGCCGTCGGCCGTGATCTCGACAATGGGGCCGGTGTCAGGCGCGGTGGTCATGGCCGGCCTCCTTGCGTGCATCGAGCATCGACTTGACTTGCAGCAGCTCCGGCGGGACGGGCTGGCCGGCCTTCACCGCCTCGTCGATCTGCGCATCCACTTCGCCAGGGGCGTTGCGCCCGTCGGGGCGAGGGCGTGCCACGTCGGCACCTTGTTCGATCAGAAAGGCAAGCAGGTCGCAGCGCTGCGTGATGGCCAGCACCACCGCCAGCGGGTCGCGATAGAAGGTGGCGTTGAGGTCCAGCCCGCGCTCGGCCAGCAGGCGCAGCGTGGGCAGGGGCATCACCGCGAGCCAGCTGAACACCAGCGGCTGGCCGTCGCGTGCCTTCATATTCGGGTCGCCGCCGGCATCGAGCAGCAGGCGCAGCAGGGCAGGGTCCTTGAGTTTGATGGCGGTTTCCATCGCCTGCGCCGGCTTGGCGCCCAGCGAGAGCAGCACCTCCACCACCGGCAGCACGCTGGCTACTCCGGGAGCGTCGGCATTGGCCTGGGCGGCAGCCAGCGCAAGCAGCGTCATGCCGCCTTCGCCCTCGATGTTGACGTGCACGCTCGGGCCGAGTTCGCGCAGCGCCTGCACATCGCGCTTCACCACGGCGGCGCCCATGGCCTTCATCGCGCGGCCGCTGAAATAGCCCGAGCCCGTTGCATCCTGCGCGACGCGGTGGTCGATGTAGATGTTGCGCGCCTGCCCCCAGCCGATGAACAGCCCCGGGCCGGCCACCACCAGCAGCGCCAGCGAGCGCCACACGATGCCGTCGGTGAACGCGTAGAGCAGCACCGCCAGCACCAGCACCGCGCTGGGCAGCATGATGAAGAAGAACAGCGCCATCTCCTTGCCGCCGTCGTTGTGGCCGCTGCTCGATTGCAGCGTCTTCACCAGCATCACGAGGAACAGCAGTGCATCGAGCGCCGCGACGGACCAGAAGACGATGTTCATGCGGCGGCCGATGGCTGGCGACGAAGCCGGCATCAGGGCATTGCCACGCCGTCGATGCGATCCAGGCGCACGATGATGTGTCCGTACTGCTGGTTGCGCAGCCAGGGCCTGTTAGCGCCATGGGAGCACTCGCGCCTGGGGGCTGCGAGGTGCAGGGCAAGGCGCGGGCGAGGCCGTGTGCCGCTGCTGGCACACAACGAGCCCGCAACGCCGCCCTGCGCCTCGCAGTCCCCAGGCCCTTCGGGTGATCTCAGGAAGCGGCCGCCCACAGCGTTGCAAATGCTCGCTGTAGCAAGCGCTACAGCTGCGCTTTGCGCCTCGTTGGCGGCCGTTTCCTGAGTCACGCGAGCGCTCCCATGGCGTTAACAGGCCCTACCCACTGGCCCGGCTCGATGCGCGTGACCGCGCCACCCACTGGCTGGCCGCCCACGTAGAGCGTGATGCCGCGCTTGTCTTGCAGCGCCGTCTGCAGTGCCTGCTCGATGCCATGCGCCGCATCGGCCGCGAAGGCCACGCCGCTGGCCAGCGTGAGCACGGCGGCACCGAGCGCGGCACGGGTGGGGATGAAGCGGGGGCGGGTGATCTTCATGGCAGTGTTCTTTCGCAGGTCGGGTTGAGAGGCAGCCGGCGATGGTCGGCGTGCGAGGTATCGGCCCGATTGCGTGTGCCGCGCTGCGTGTTTCATTTGTTGGCCGGGCGGGGGAGCGGCCTCCTGCACAATCCGCGGAGCTCACCTGGAGACCTGCATGACCCCCGACGAACGCCGCGCCCTGCGCGAGAAACTCATCGCCGCACGACAGGCCCTGCCCGACCGCCTGGAGCGCGCGGTGCAGCTGCAAAGCGTGATGCGTGCGTGGCTGGTGAGCCGGCGCGAATCGAGCGTCGGCGCCTACTGGCCGATCAAGGGCGAGTTCGACCCGCTGCCCGCGCTCTACCGCTGGAGCGAAGGCGGCCCCGAAGGCTCGCCACGCCGCATCGGCCTGCCCAAGACCGACAAGGAAACCGGCGAACTGCGCTTCCACGTGTGGTTCCCCGGCTGCCCGATGGAGCTCGATGCGCACGACATCCCCAAGCCCAAGGACACCGACGAATTCAAGCCCGCCTTGCTGATCGTTCCCTGCGTCGGCTACGGCCCGGGCGGCGTGCGCCTGGGTTATGGCGGCGGCTTCTACGACCGCACGCTGTCCGAGCTGAACCCGCGGCCCATCACCATCGGCGTGGGCTACTCGCACGGCTTCATGCCGATGCTGCGTGCGCAGCCGGACGACGTGCCGCTTGACGTGATGCTCACCGAAGACGGCGTGATGTGGCAGGCGGCGGGCCGCTGAGCTGCAGGCACATCAGAACCGGTAGCCCGCCGATATGCCGGCCAACCACGTGCGGCCCGGTGCGGGCTCGAAGAAGCGGCTGTTGCCTTCGTTGACGATCACCGAGCCGGCATAGGCTCGGTCGAACAGGTTGTCGACCCGCGCAAACGCGCCCAGGTCCCAGCGGCCGAGCACCGTGCGGTAGCCCACCTGGGCCGACGCCACCGTGTAGGCCTCGGCCGCATCGTTGTTCAGGTCGTTGACGTAGACCGCGCCGATGCGCCGCACTTCAACCCCGCCGCGCAGCCCTTGTGCCGGCGCGTAGTTGAGCCCTGCGAAGAGTGTGGTGCGTGCAACACCGGGGATGCGGTTGTCCGCGGCCACGATCTGGTTGGGCGTGGCACAGGGCGCCGTGGTGCAGGTGATGAACCCGTCCTTGTAGCGCGCATTCAGCAGTGTGGCGGCAAGCTGCGGCTGCCAGTCTTGCCACTGCGCCGACCAGCCGAGCTCAAGACCGGTGCGGCGTGTGGCGCCGGCGTTCTGGAAGGTCGAGCGCCCGCTGGTGTTCGTCAGCGTGACGATCTCGTTCTCGGTGTGTGTTTCGAACACCGCGATCGAGGCCTCGCCATAGTTCGCAAGCCGGGTCTTCACGCCGGCCTCGATGCTCTTGCTGCGCGCGGGTTGCAGCGTGAAGTTGAGGCCGGTGCCGCCGCCCGGCCGGTAGGCCAGCTCGTTCAGCGTGGGCGTCTCGAAACCGCGGCCGGCGGTGGCGTAGACATGCACGCTCTCGTTCACCGCATACAGCACGCCCAGCACCGGCAACGTGGCGCGGTATACGGCACCGCCGCTGTCGTCGGGGTTGGTGCCGACGATGTAGTCGTCGGTCGATTTGAAGCGCACCTTGCTGTGGCGAAGGCCGGCGTTCAGCGTCCACTGCGGCGCGGGTTGCCAGTTCGCCTGCACGTACTGGTCGAAGCTCGTCACGTCGTTGGCTTCGTTGCGGCGCAACGCACCCTGCACGCCGAGCGTGGTGCCGATGAAGTTCTGGTAGCCCTGGCGGCGCTCGTGCAGCCAGTCGCCGGTCAACCCGGCCACCACGCTGAGCGGCGTGCCCAGGTTCTGCGCCTTCCAGATCCAGCGCACGTCGGTGCCTTCGTACTCGCGAGCGAGCGAGATCACGCCGCCGGGGTGCAGTGGGCTGCCCTGGGTCGCGGTCGGAATGGACTGAAACTGCACGGTGCCGCGTCGGCCCTTGTAGGTCATCACCTGCAGCGAATTGCCGGCGTCGATGCGGCGCTCGTAGGTCAGCCCGCCCTGCGTCTGGTCGACGGTCTTGCGGGTGTCGAAGCTGATCGCTGACGGGTCCACGCCACGCGGGTTCGCTTCGTACTGCGCGCGCGTGAGCCCCAGCGGGTCCTGCGCCTCGGGCAGCGACATGCTGTTCAGCACCAGCGTCACCTTGCCCTCGTCATCGGGCCTGAAGCTCAGCTTCGCGTTGCCCAGGTTGCGCTGGGTCTGGCTGTGGTCGCGGTAGCCGTCGGTCTCGAAGCGGCTGGCGCCCACGCGGTAGGCGAAGCTGCCTTCCGAACCGCTGGCTTGCGTGGCGATGCGCAGCAACCCGTCACTGCCACCAGCCACCTCGAAGCCGAGGCGCGGCGCACCCCGGCCGTCTTCGGTGAAGACCTGGATCACACCGCCCGACGAGTTGCCGTACAGCGCCGAGAACGGCCCGCGCAGCACCTCGATGCGGCCGACCGAGCCGAGTTCGACATTCGAGATCTGGCCCTGCCCGTCGGGCAGCGTGGCCGGGATGCCGTCCACATACAGCCGCACGCCGCGGATGCCGAAGGTCGAGCGCGCGCCGAAGCCGCGCACCGAGATCTGCACGTCCTGCGCGTAGTTCTGCCGGTCGCGCGCCAGCAGGCCGGGCACCGCGCCCAGGCTTTCGGAGATGTTGACTTGTGCGCGGCCGTTGCGAACGTCCTCGCCGTCCACGCGGCTGATGGCCGCGGGCACGTCGAAGGCCGGTGTTTCGGTGCGCGTGGCGGTCACCACCACCGGCGGCAGCGTGGCTGTCGGGGCGGGTTGGTTTGTCTCGGTTGTCTGGGCCAGCACGGCGGCTGGCGCACCGAGCCAGCACAACACATGCACCAGGCGCGGTGCGGGATGGGTCTGCATGTCGTCTCCGTTGTTCTTGTCGCGCTGCGATGTTCACATGCTGCACGCCATCACGTTGGCTTTGACGAAAATTTCCCGCATCCGATCGCTGTGTTCGTGGCGGCCTCAGCCCAGCTCAAAACTGGTGATGCCGTAAACACGCTGCAGCTCGCACGCGGGTGGCGCGCCGCTCGCATACATGCGCGCGGTGTTGAACACGCTGTGCAGGCCTTGTGCGTGGGCCAAGGTCACGGCATCCGCGTTCGGCAGCGGCACGTCGAGGTAGACGGTGTCGCCCTCGGGCATCCGCGCGCACAAGGCCTCGTACAGCGCGTGCGCAATCTGCGGCGTATCGGCCACCAGCGGGCCGATCTTGTGGCCTTCGCGGCAAGGCCGGATCACGCCCCAGCCGGCCAGGCGGCCGTGCGCCATCCAGGCCAGGCCGGTGGCACCGGGCATGGCGATCCAGCTGCGCAGAAAGGCCTCACGCGGTGCCGGGAAGACGCGCCGGTCGTCGTCACACAGCAGCGCGAAATCTATGGTGGACAGTGGCACGATCTGCGCCGGCGTAGGGGTTGCCGGCCGCTTGGCGGCGCCGGCGAAGCGGCTGTTCTGCCAGGCCAGTGCGAAGTCGCTGCGGCGGTAGTTGTCTTGCTGCGCCGGCACGCCATCGAGCCCGACCACGCGGCCGGCCAGCCGGGCCATGCCCGCATTCCACAAACGCAGGCCGACGCCCTGTCCACGCCAAGCCGGCTGCACGATGTACAGGCCGATGAAGCCGAAGGTGTCGCCATAAGACACCGCGGCGATGCAGCCCAGCATCTGCCCCTGGTGCTCGGCGAGCAAGAAGCCGCCGGGGTCCGCCGCATGGAACGGAGCGGCGTCGTGCAGGCCGGGGTTCCAGCCTTCACGCGCGACGAGCTCGATCGCGAGATCGAGCTCGTCTCGGCGCATCGGGCGCACGGTGCAATCCATGCGCCTCAGCCCAGCCACCGAAACGCGAGCGGCATCAGCAACGAAGCCAGCAGCACCTGCAGCCCCAGCGCCATGCCCGCGTAGGCACCCGCGTCCGCATCCACCTGCATGGCCCGTGCAGCGCCGAGGCCATGGGCCGCCGTGCCGAGCGCAAAGCCGCGCACCGCCCACACGTCGATGCGCAGCAGGTCGAACAGATACTTGGCCGAGAGCGCGCCCACCATGCCCGTGAGCACCGCGAACACGGCCGACAGCGCTGGCACGCCGCCAATGCGCTCGGCAATGCCCATGGCTACTGGCGCGGTGACTGACTTGGGCGCCAGCGAGCGCAACACCTCGTCGGGCAGCCCCAGCGCCCAGCCCAGGGCGACCGCACAAACCGCTGCCGCGATGCCACCGGCAGGCGCCGCCAGCACCAGCGCCACCCCACGTTGCCGCACCTCGGCGCGCCGCACCCACAGCGGCCAGGCCAGCGCCACTACCGCAGGCCCCAGCAACACGTGCACGAATTGCGCGCCGGCAAAGTAGGTCGGGTAGGGCGTGCGCGTGGCCAGCAGCACGGCGCCGATGCACAGCACCGACCACAACACCGGGTTGGCCCATGGCGCGCGCTGCATGCGCTCGTAGAAGGCCTGCGCGGTGACGTAGGTGAGCAGCGTGGCCGTCAGGCCGAACAGCGGCGTTGACGACAGGTACACCCACAGTTGCACGAAGTCAGCCATGGGGTTCTGCCTCCACGGGCGCCTTGCGCAGCAGGCCGCGCAACACCAGCGCCGTCACGGCCATGCCCGCCCAGGTCGACAGCACGATCACCAGCAGCAGCTTCAGCCCGTACTGCGACAGCAGCGCCAGGTGCGTGATCACGCCCACGCCGACCGGCACAAACAGCAAGGACAAATGCGCCAGCAGCAACTCGGCCGCCGCGCTCACCGGCTCGCGCACGGGTGCCCATTGCAGGGCGGGCAGCAGCAACAGCATGCCGATCACCGGGCCGGGGAAGGGCAGCGAGAGCGCGTGCGTCAGCGCTTCGCCGAGGGCTTGCAGAAGCAGCAGCCAGGCCAGTCCGCGAAGGGCTGTCATGCGAGAAACTCCGGTGGGCGTCGAGGGATGGATCAGGCGCGGGTCATCCAAACTGTGCGAAGTCTGCAGTGCCTGGCGAGTTTTGGGTATCGATGCTGGTTGGCAATTTTCGACCCGTTGCTGTCCATCACCGAATGACTGTCAACGACAGCAGCCAACGAGCCGCCTCCCGCATTCTCTCGGGCGCTCAGCTCGTTTGAACCGACAAATGCTCAGTGCGTTAGTGTCAGCGTGGTTACCGCGCCGGCAGGGGTGATCTTCCGGATCATGTAGACCGAACTCTTCGACGCTACGGGCGACGACATGCCCCAGCCATCGGTTCCGTAGGCGTTGCCGCTGCTGTCCACGCCTATGCCGCCCAGCGAGCCGAACCGGGCGTCGCTCCCGACGCCATCAATGGGCCCGCTGGAGGCAGGCGGCCCAGCCAGCACGATGACTGTGGCAGTTACAGGGTCCACGCTCATCAGTTGCACGCCGCTGACGGAGACGAGCACGTTGCCTGCGCCGTCGACCCGGAGGTGGCGCAGAAAGCTCAGCGAGCTGCGCCCGCCCGTGGGTGGCTCGGCATCGCAGCCCACGCCATAGCCCGTGGCGCAGGTGGTGACGTAACCTTGTTGCGTGATGACGCGGATAAGGCTGCTGCCGGTGTCGGCGACGTAGAGATTGCCGTTGGGCGCGAACGAGAGGCTTCTGGGCCAGTAGATGCGCGCTGCAGTGCCTTGGCCGTTGGCTGAGCCTGGTCCGCTGCCGCCTGCAAAGGTGCTGACCAGCCCGCCCGGGGTGATCCGGCGAATGGCATGGTTTTCGGTATCGGACACGAACACGTTGCCGCTTGCATCGACCGCAACCCCTTGTGGGCGATTGAACTTCGCCGCAGCGCCTTGGCCGTCTACGAAACCCGACGTTCCGCCGGCCAGGGTGGTGACGACGCCCTGAGGGGTGATCTTGCGGATAGCATTGTTGGCGGCATCGGCCGCGTACACATTGCCATCGTTGTCGAGCGCGACGGCCGAGATCTCTTCGAATCGGGCGGCGGTGCCGGTGCCATCGACAAAGCCGCGGCCGTAGCCTCCGGCGAGTACCGCGATCACACCCGCGGGGCTGATCTTGTAGACGCCGCCGAAGATCACTTCAAGGGCACTTGAGTTCGGGGCCGCAGAGATGGCGCCCACGAAGAGGTTTCCGCTGCCGTCGACCACGATGTCGCTGAGGCCGCCATTCAGCCCGGTGCTGCCCACCGTGAGCCTGCCCGCCTGGCTGATGGCGCTTCCCGCGCTGTTGCTGGCGATCACCCTGTACCGTTTGCCGCTGTCTGTCTCCAGCGTGGCGGGCGGAGAGTAGGTGGCCGAGGTGGCGCCATTGACGTTGGCATAGGTGATGCCGTAGTCGGTGCTCAACTGCCATTGGTATGTAGGGGTCGGCGTGCCCGTGGCCGCGGCGCGGTAGGTCACTGTGGTGGGGGCCCGCGTGGCCTCACTGATCGGGTCCAGGCTGATGACCGGCGCCACTGGCGTGGGCGACACCGTCAAGACCACGCCATTGCTGACGAGCACTCCAGCCGAGTTGGAGATGCGGACACGAAATACCTTGCCGCTGTCGGCCAGCGCGGTGACAGGGGTGATGTAGCTCGCGTCTGTGGCCGAAGGAATGTCGGCAAAGCTTGCGCCGCCCGCCGCGCTTTGCTGCCATTGGAAAGAAGGCGCAGGGTTGCCCGTGGCCGTCACGCTGAACCGCGCTGTGCTGCCCTGTATCACCGACGCTGCCTGCGGCCCTGCAGTGATCGCCGGGGCAGCGAGGGGTGCGGTCACCGTCAGTATGGCTAGGCCACTGGTGACTGTGTTGACCGCATTGCTCACCACCGCGCGCAGCCTTTTGCCGTTTTCGGCGAGCGGCACGGCCGGCAGCGTAAGCGTGGTGCCGATGGCCGAGGCCACGTCCACCCAGACCACGCCATCGCTGCTCGATTGCCATTGATAGCTGGGTGAGGTGCCCGTCGCCGTGACGGCAAAGCTCGCATCCGTGCCTGCCACCACCGACAGGTCGCTCGGTGAGCTTGTGATGGTCACGGGCGTGGGCGCGGGTGTGACGCTTAAGGTAGCGGCCGAGCTGGTCACCGTGTTGGCGGTGCCACTGACCCGCACGCGGAACTGGTAGCCGTCGAGCGAGCTGTCGACCGACGACACCAAATAGGACGCCGCTGTGGCGCCTGCCACGTTCGCCCACGCCACGCCGACATTGGTGCTGCGCTCCCATTGGTAGCCTAGGCCATCGCCGGTGGCCGTGACGCTGAACGACGCGGCCGTGCCGTCCACCGCTGTAACCGAGCTGGGTTGTGCCGTGATGCTTACTGGCGTGGGCCCAGGCGGCGTGCCACCGCTGCTTGTGCCATCCCCTCCGCCACCACAGGCGACTAAGCAACCCACCACCAGAGCGCTGATCCACGCCCTAAACGACATCCCCCTCATACGCTCCCCCATTCATTTTCGACGTTAGGTTCTGATACTGCGATACTAAACTGAGTCGGACGTCGCTGAACCTGTTGCAGCAAGTCGAAGCTCGTGTAGCTACTTTCGTCGATCGAAGAGCACCCCAGCGCCATATCAAAAGGTAAGCGACTCAGGCGTGGATTGCGGAGGGCGTCTGTGAGCTCGTCTGTTGACATTTCTCGCTGAAATCCAGGTTGACCAAACGTGCCTGACGTAGAGTTGCCTGCCCCCATCCGGCCGTTTTTCCACCGCCATGAACCGACTGCAGTCCGAGTTGCGTCGCCTGTACCTCCCGCACTCAGCGGCCGACCCTGGCGCTGATGCCGAGGCATCCGGTCTGGTCGACGCTGATGGCAGGGTGCGCGCGATGGTGCTGGGGCTGGCCCGACCGGCGAACTGGGAAGTGCTGTCGAAAGTCTGGCGCGCCGTTCAGTCCGATCTGGAGCTGCCGGCTCCCGCCATCGCCGTCTCTGGCACCGATGGTCTTCAGCTCTGGTTCTCGCTCTCGGAGCCGATCGCCGTGGCGCAAGCCCATGCGTTTCTGGAGTCGTTGCGCTCACGCTTTCTTCCCGACATCGCACCCAAGCGTCTGCGCCTGATGCCTGTCGTGGACGCCTCAGCCCCGCACCAAGCACTTCACGCCCGCTTGGTACCTGCCGAGCAGGAGCAGACCGGCAATTGGTCTGCGTTCGTGGCACCGGACCTCGCGCCCGTCTTCGCCGACACGCCCTGGCTTGACATCCCGCCCAGCAACGACGGCCAGGCCGACTTGCTGAGCCGCCTGCAGAGCATCAAGCCGCCCGCCTTCGAGGCTGCCTTGGAATGGCTCAAGCTAGCAACGGCTCAGCCGGCGGGCGTCGCGCCCGAGACGATGAGCGCCGATGCGGGCCGTATGCCCGTTCGGCCGGTGGCCTCGGTGGGTTCTTTGGATGCAAAGCGCTTTTTGCTGCAGGTCATGAACGATGAGACCGTGGCACTGGCCCTGCGGATCGAAGCGGCCAAGGCGCTCTTGCCTTACGCCGACGAGCCTCGCTCGCAGCAAGACACCTGATAAGTGCCCCGGTACAGCCTCAACCCGCCCCGACCAACGCCTCGGCCCGCTCCCTCGCCCGCGCCGTCACGCTCCCCGACAGCCCCACCGCACCGCGGCTTGCCAGCATCTGCGCAAACACCTCGCGCACTTCGTCGGCGCTGACGGCCTGCAGGCGCTCCAGCCACACCTGCGCATCGCGCAGCTTTCCGAAGGTGAACACGTCTTGCGCAGCTGACTCCAGCCGCCTGGCCGGTTGCTCCAGCGTGCGCAGCGTGCGCACGGTGATCTGGTTGCGGGCGCGCTCCAGGCCCACGGGGTCGGTGCTGTCGGCGTGCTGCTTCAGCAGCCGCGCGGTTTCGGTGAAGAAGGCGTCGGCCTGTTGCGGGTCGGTCGCGGCGTCGATGACGATCTGGCCCGCATGCGGCAGCACGTCGGCCGAGCAGGCCACGTGGTACGCGAGGCCGCGGCGTTCGCGGATTTCGTCGAGCAGCGGCGAGCTCATGCCCTCGCCGAGCAGCGCGGCGGCGAGCACATGGTTGATGTGCCGATCGTCCGCGAGCGGTGGCGCTTCATAGCCGAGCACGATCTGGCATTGCTCGCTGCCCGACAGCCGGCGCAGTTTCACGCCGCCTTGCCACACCGGCGGCGGCACGGTGTTGGGCTCGCCGCGCGGCATGCTGCCGAACGCCGCTTCGGTGGCGCGCAGGAACGCGGCTTCATCCACCGGCCCGGCCGCAGCCACCACCACGTTGCAGGCGGAGTACTGGCGTTGCACATAGGCCAGCAAATCGTCGCGCGTGATGCGCTTGAGGTTGGCGCGGTTGCCGATCACCGAGCGGCCGGCGGGGTGGTTGGGCCCGTAGCAGGCGCGGTCGAAGAGCTCGAAGGCGATGTTGACCGGGTCTTCCTCGAACTCGGTGAACTCGTGCTGCAGCACCTGGCGCTCGCGCTCCAGCTCGTCGGCCGGGAAGCTGCTGTTGCGCACGATGTCGGCCAGCAGCTCCACGAAGGTGGGCAGGTCGGCGGCCAAGCCTTCGATGTGGAAGGCGGTGTGGTCCTTGTCGGTGTGCGCGTTGACCTCGGCGCCCAAGCGCTCGGCGTCGAGGTTGATGCGCTGGCAGTCGCGCGTGTGCGTGCCCTTGAACGCCATGTGCTCGACCACGTGGCTGATGCCATTGAGCAGCCGCGGCTCGTGCAGGCTGCCGGTGCGGATGAACACGCTCAGGCTCACCGTCTGCCGCCAGGGCATGGGGATGGCGGCGATGCGCAGCCCGTTGGGCAGTGTGTGGACGCAGGGGGTAGAGGCGGTCAAGGCAGGGCGGAGTGGAGACGGGAAGGGCGTAGTGTCGCCCGGGCGGCGTCCCGGCCTGTCACAAAGGTCACCTGTCGAACGTCTTGTGGGGAAACGCTGCATTCCCGGAGGATTTGCCATGAAAGTCGGCGCCGCCTACACCTTCCCCGAGTTCCTCGCCTGGACGCGCCGCCGGGTCTACGTCTTGTTCGTGCTGTCGCTGCTGCCGGTGCTGCTCTACCGCGTGCTCGGCCAGGCCTGGGCCGCCGTGCCGTGGGCGGTGGCGGTGCTGCTGGGCACGGCCACCTCCTTCATCGTGGGCTTCCGCAACGCGCAGACCTACCAGCGCACGGTCGAGGCGCAGCAGCTGTGGGCCTCGATCGTCACCACCAGCCGCTATTGGGGCCTGGTCTGCCGTGACTTTCCGACGAACGCACGCCACACCCGCACGCTGGTGATGCGCCACCTCGCGTGGCTGGCCGCCTTGCGATACCAGCTGCGCGCACCGCGTCCCTGGGAGACGGCGGGCCGGGGCGCGAACGCCGAATACCGGAAGCAGCGTTTCGACGTGCCCGAAGCCGAGGTGCCGCTCGACGCCGAGCTCGCACGCTTCCTGCCCGAGGCCGATCGCCAGGACCCGCGCCCCGTGCGCCTGCTCGCCGCGCAGAGCGAGACGTTGCGCGACCTCTATGCCCAGCAGCAGCTCGCCGTGCTGCACCACACCGAGATGGAGAAGACGCTGAAGGACCTGTTCGACCAGCAGGGCCGCGCCGAGCGCCTCAAGAACTTCCCCTACCCGCACCAGTACGCCGCCATCCACCGCTACTTCGTCCGGGCCTTCGTGGTCGTGCTGCCCTTCTGCCTGGTGCGCGAGTTCGACCGCCTGGGCGACGGGGGGCGCGGGCTCTTCGCCGGCCACATGTCGTGGCTCGCCGTGCCCTTCAGCATGCTGGTCGGCTGGATGTACCTCGCGCTCGACCTGGTGGGGGAGAGCACGGAGAATCCTTTCGAAGGCGGCGCCAACGACGTGCCCATCTCGCAGATGAGCCGCCAAGTTGAGATAGAACTCTGCCAGCTGCTCGGCGACACCGAGCTCCCGCCCGCGCTGGAACCCCACAACGACATCCTGCTCTGATGCCCCAAGACACCACCACCGGCCGAGACGAGGCCACGCTGCACTTCAACCGCCTGCTGCCGCGCCTGAAAGGCATCGCCTACCGCATGCTCGGCAGCGTGGCCGAGGCCGAAGAGGTGGTGCAGGACGCCTGGCTGCGCTGGCACGAGGCGCAGGACGATGCGCCCGACAACGCCGAGGCGTGGCTGGTCACCGTCACCACGCGGATCGCGATCGACCGCCTGCGCGCGGCCAAGGTGCAACGCGAGCACTACAGCGGCATCTGGCTGCCCGAGCCGATGCTCACCGACACCTCGCCCGGCCCCGAGGCCATGCTGGAGCGTGCCGACGAGGTCTCGCTCGCCTTCCTGGTGGTGCTGGAGCGCCTGTCGCCCGAGGCGCGTGCGGCTTTCCTGCTGCGCGAGGTGCTCGACGTCGACTACCCCGAGGTGGCGCGCATGGTCGACAAGTCGGAGGCCGCCTGCCGCCAGCTCGTGCACCGCGCGAAGCAGCAGCTCGCCGACGAACGCCCGCGCTACGAGGTGCCGCCCGAAACCCACCACCGCCTGTTGAGCGGCTTTGCCAAGGCGCTGACGGGCGGCGACTTCGGCGCGCTGCGCGCCATGCTGGCCGACGGCGCCGAGCTCATCGGCGATGGTGGCGGCAAGCTGCCGAGCTTCCCCGAGCCGCTGGTGGGCGGGCAACGCATCGCGCAGCTCTTCTTTGCCGCGCACCTGCGCTTCCACGAGGCGCAGCGCCTCGAGCTCGTGCGGCTCAATGGCGCGTGGGGCCTGCTGCGTTTCATCGACGACAAGCTCGAATCGGCGCAGTGCTACGAGACCGACGGTGAGCACATCGTGCGCATCCGCGTGCAGCGCAACCCCGACAAGCTGGCCCATCTCGTGGCGGCGCTGTCGGCCTGACGAAAAAGCGCGGCGCCGCGTCACAAACCGGCGGGCCCGCCCGTCTTGTGTGATGTGGACGCCAGTTCTTCAACCCCCAACCCCAGCGCTCTGGCCCTCGCCGATGAGGTGAGGGCGGTGCTTGCGGAGCAGCTCGAGCAGTTGACGCCGCAGGCCCGCACCGCCTTCCTGCTGCACACCGTGTTCGACGCCGGCTTCGCCGAAGTCGCGCGCGCCACAGGGTGCAGCGAGGTGCAGTGCCGGGTGCTCGTCGCGCACGCGACGGCACGGGTGCGGGAGCGGATGCCGGCGTTCCTTCTTTCTCATCCACCACACACAGGAGTGATCCCCATGAGCCAGCGTATCAACTACATGCAGCAATCCCCCGAGCTGTTCAAGAAGTTCCTCGAGTTCAGCATGGCGCTCAAGAGCACATCGATCGAGACGAAGACGCTCGACCTGGTCCACATCCGCGCTTCGCAGGTCAATGGCTGCGGCTTCTGCCTCGACATGCACGTGAAGGAGGCGACGATCCACGGCGAGCGTCCGCTGCGCCTGCACCACGTGGCGATCTGGCGCGAGTCGAGCCTGTTCTCGCCGCGAGAACGTGCGGCGCTGGCGTGGACCGAGGTGCTGACCACGCTGCCGGCGCACGGTGTGCCCGACGACGTGTTCGACAAGGTGCGCACGCAGCTGTCGGAGAAGGAGGTGTCGGACCTGACCTTCTCGGTGATGGCCATCAACGCGTGGAACCGCGTCAACGTGGCCTTCCGCAGCGAGCCGGGCGCGAACGACAAGTCCTACGGTCTCGACAAGGCGAACCTCGCCTGAACGCGGCCTGGGCAGGGCGCCGCCCTAGACGCGGCGCCAGCGCCGGCTGACGGCTTCCGCGTGAATTCCCGCTTCCGCAGGAATGACGGGTGCGGGGCTCACAGCAGCTTGCTGGCCGCCGCGACGATCAGCCCGATCAACAGGATCGCACTCGCCCCACGCGAGATGATGGTGTTGCGCGAACCGCTGAAGACCAGCAGCGCCACCATCGCCAGGCCCACCGCGCCGAGGCCCATCAGGAGCGAGAACAGCTTCGCGTAGCCGTCGCCGGACGGCATCGTGCCGAAGCCGAGCACCATGCCGCCGATCGCGGTGACCAGCAGCACGATGCCCAGGCCGAGCCGGCCAAGCTCCCACGCGGGCGAGGCTTCCTCTTCTTCCTCGTCCTCCAGGGGCCCGATCCGCTTCTTCACCGCCTCGATGCCGAGGCCGACCAGCACCAGCACCGCGATGCCCAACAGGCTCGCCAGTCCCGATCGGACTTGTGCGAGGGTGACGAGCGGCGTGGGCTCGAGCTGGAAGCTCATCGTGTACAGCCGACCTTCGTTGAAGCCGAAGCTCACGTAGTGGGTCTGGCGCCAGCCCTTGTTCTTGCCCCACAAGGAGCGGCCGGTGATGCGACCCGAGTTGCCGAAGCTCGACGCGTCGTCACCCCTGATCTTGTAGAGCGCCGAGATGATCGGCATGGCCTGCGCCTCCGGCATGCCCAGGCACAGGCCCTGCGGCGTGCAGTCCTCAAAGGGAAGCGAGAAGTGGCCCATCTCGACGATGGGGTCGGCCTTGCCGTAGGAGTCGGGCACCGTCGTGAAGAGCAGGCCCCGTGTCTTGTATTCGAGCAGCGCGTGGCTCGTGCGCCAGGCCTTGCTTGCGGCGACGGGCTTCTCGATGTCGGCACGGCCCCAGAGGGCTTCGAGGTCGGATCGGTGCACGTTGCCCACACCCAGGCCGTCGTGGCCGAGGAAGCGCTGCAGGGCCGAAGGCGGATCGCTGGCCTCTGCGGGCGACGGCGCCGCAACCACTGCACTGGTGGCCCAGCCGAGGGCCAGGGCGAGGACCGGGCGCAGCCAGAAGGGCACGGCGTGTCTTAGGTCGCGAGCCCCAGGCGTCGGCAGATCTCAAGCGCAGCCACCGACTGGTTCATCGTGTACAGGTGCAGCCCCGGCGCGCCGCCGGCGACGAGCTTCTCGCACAGCGCTGTCACCACGTCGAGCCCGAAGGCCTTGATCGACGCGGTGTCGTCGCCGAAGCTCTGCAGCCGCAGGCGGATCCAGCGCGGGATCTCGGCGCCTGACGAGTCGGCGAAGCGGATGATGCCGGCCGAATTGATGATGGGCATGATGCCCGGCACCACGGGGATGTCGGCGCCCAGCTTGCGTGAATCGTCGACGAAGCGGAAGTACGCGTCGGCGTTGAAGAAGAACTGCGTGATGGCCGAGTTGGCGCCGGCGCGCACCTTGGCCAGGTAGGCCTGCATGTCGGCGTCGGGCGAGCGCGCTTGCGGGTGCATCTCGGGGTAGGCGGCCACCTCGATGTGGAAATGGTTGCCGGTCGACTCGCGGATGAAACCGATCAGGTCTGACGCGTAGCGAAACTCGCCGAAGCTGCCGTAGCCGCTGGGCAGGTCGCCGCGCAGCGCCACGATGCGGTTGATGCCGGCGGCCTTGAACTGTGCAAGCCTCTCGAGGATCGATTCGCGGTTGGCGCCGATGCAGGTGAAGTGCGAGGCCGCGTCCACGCCCTCGGCGAGGATGGCTTGCACCGCCGCGAAGGTGCCGTCTTGCGTGGAACCGCCGGCGCCGTAGGTCACCGAGCAGAACTGAGGCTTCAGCGCGTAGAGCTGCTGGCGCACGGCGGCGAGCTTGGTGACGCCTTCGGGTGTCTTCGGTGGGAAGAACTCGAGGCTCAGGGGAAGTTTGTTGGTGGTCATCTTCAAGCTTTCTGCAGATTCGCCGTCATTCCCGCGCAGGCGGGAATCCAGCATCTCCGCACATCGTGGATTCCCGCCTGCGCGGGAATGACGTCATGCGGCGGGCTGCTTCGCCCACACGAAGAATTCGGTGTTGCCGTTGCCGCCCTTGATCGGGCTCTCGAAGTACTTCTGCACCTTGAGGCCCAGGCCCTTGCAGGCCTGCCAGAGGCGCGTCTCGACTTCGGCGAAATGCGCCTTGTCCTTGACGATGCCGCCTTTGCCGATCTGCGCCGGCTGCAGCTCGAACTGCGGCTTCACCAGCACCAGCAAGTGACCGCCCGGCGCGAGGTACTCCACCATGGTCGGCAGCACGTGCGTGGAGGTGATGAACGACAGGTCGGCGGTGACAAAGCCGAAGCTGTGCGGCGTGTTGGCGGCCTCGAAGGCCGTGCCCTTCACGTCGCGGCCGTTGATGCCTTCGAAGCACACCACGCGCGCATCGGCCTGCAGCTTCGGGTGCAGCTGGCCGTGGCCGACGTCGATGCCGACCACGCGTTTCGCGCCGGCCTGCAGCAGCGCATCGGTGAAGCCACCGGTGCTTTGCCCCAGGTCCAGGCAATCGAGGCCGGTGACGTCGATCGCGCAGTGCTTCAACGCGCCTTCGAGCTTGAGCCCGCCGCGTGACACGAAGCGCAGCTCCGCGTCGTCGGTGATCTCGATCTCGCAGCCCTCGGGCACGTCGAGCCCCGCCTTGTTGACGACAGCCCAGCCCTTGGGGCCGAGCCAGCGCACGGCGTTGCGCTCGATCAGGCGCTGTGCCGCCGAGCGGGTGGGCACGAGGCCTTGTTGAAGCAGAAGTTGGTCAGCGCGCATCGGTACCTTTGAATGTGAATGGGGCGAGTCGCGAAGCGACGCCGCCCCACATCAAGCCACTCGCCGCGGAACGGGTTTCCCGGCCGCAGGCGAGGCGCCCCTCGGGGGCAGGAGCGCAGCGACTGGGGGGCTCAATACCTGTAGGTGTCGGGCTTGTACGGGCCTTGTTTCGGCACGCCGATGTAGGCGGCCTGCTCGTCGGTCAGCTCGGTCAGCATCGCACCCACCTTCTTCAGGTGCAGGCGAGCGACCTTTTCATCCAGGTGCTTCGGCAACACGTAGACCTTGCCGATGTCGTAGCTGTCGGGATGCGAATACAGCTCGATCTGCGCGATCGTCTGGTTCGCGAAGCTCGACGACATCACGAAGCTCGGGTGGCCCGTGCCGCAACCCAGGTTCACCAGGCGGCCCTTGGCCAGCATGATGATCTTCTTGCCGTCGGGGAAGGTGATGTGGTCGACCTGCGGCTTGATCTCGTCCCATTCGTACTTTTCGAGCGACGCGATGTCGATCTCGTTGTCGAAGTGGCCGATGTTGCAGACGATGGCCTGGTCCTTCATCGCCGCCATGTGCTCGTGGCGGATGATGCCCTTGTTGCCGGTCGTGGTGACGAAGATGTCGGCCTTGTCGGCGGCGTACTCCATGGTCACGACCTTGTAGCCTTCCATCGCGGCCTGCAGCGCGTTGATCGGGTCGATCTCGGTCACCCACACCTGGGCGCTGAGTGCGCGCAGGGCTTGTGCCGAGCCCTTGCCCACGTCGCCGTAGCCGGCGACCACGGCCACCTTGCCGGCGATCATCACGTCGGTCGCGCGCTTGATGCCGTCGACCAGCGACTCGCGGCAACCGTAGAGGTTGTCGAACTTGCTCTTGGTGACGCTGTCGTTCACGTTGATGGCGCGGAAGGGCAGCGTGCCCTTGGCGCTCATTTCCTTCAGGCGGTGCACGCCCGTCGTCGTTTCTTCGGTCACGCCGATGATCTGCGCGGCCTTGCGGGTGTACCAGGTCGGGTCGACCGCCAGCTTGGCCTTGATGGCGGCAAACAGGCAGGTCTCTTCTTCGCTGGTGGGCTTGCTGATGACGGATGCGTCTTTCTCGGCGCGCTGGCCGAGGATCATCAGCAGCGTGGCGTCGCCGCCGTCGTCGAGGATCATGTTCGGGCCTTCGCCTTCAGCGCCCTTGGGGCCGAAGTCGAAGATGCGGTGGGTGAAGTCCCAGTATTCGGTGAGCGTTTCGCCCTTGTGCGCGAACACCGGCGTGCCCTTTTCGACGAGTGCTGCGGCAGCGTGGTCTTGCGTCGAGAAGATGTTGCACGAGGCCCAGCGCACCGAGGCGCCGAGCGCTTGCAGCGTCTCGACCAGCACGGCGGTCTGGATGGTCATGTGGATGCTGCCGGTGATGCGTGCGCCCTTGAGCGGTTGGCTCTTGGTGAACTCTTCGCGGATGGCCATCAGGCCGGGCATCTCGGTTTCGGCGATCTTGATTTCCTTGCGGCCCCAGGCGGCAAGGGACAGGTCGCGCACGGCGTGGTCGTGGGTGGGTTTGAGAACGGCGTTCATGTCAGGCTCCAGTCGATCAAGGAACCCGCACGCGGATCACAACAGGGGGAAGTTCATCGACTCACCCACGAGGAACCATCGTGCGGGTGAGCGCGGTTGCATATGGATTTCCGAGCCTGGGGCACGTGCTCTGTAGCGACTCGTGCCTTGCAACGCTCCTCGGAAAGTGGGGCGAATTGTAGTTCAGCACCCGGTCGATATCCAGGTCGTATTTCGCTATCGCCCTGTCGCCAGCTGGCTTGATAGAGAATTTACCGGCCACCCCACACGAGGAACTCCATGCCCGACCCGCGAGCCCTGAAGCCCGCCCTGCCGATGCTCGGCCTCCGACCGCGTCCCTGGGCCGAGCTGCCCGCCGAATCGGCACATGGCGTAACGGGTGTGTTGACCGACATCGACGACACGCTCACCACCGAAGGTGCGGTTACCCCCGATGCGCTGGCCGCGTTGCAGCGCCTGCGCGACGCCGGCTTGCCGGTCATCGCCATCACCGGCCGCCCGATGGGCTGGAGCCTGCCGTTCGCGCAAAGCTGGCCGGTCAACGCCATCGTGGCCGAGAACGGATCGGTGGCGCTGTTTCGCGAAGGCGGAGCGCTGCGCACCGAGTACTCGCAAGACGAGGCCACGAGGCAGCACAACGCGCAGCGCCTGCGCGAGGTGGCGCAGCGCGTGCTGCGCGAGGTGCCGGGCACCTCGCTGTCGCAAGACAGTGCGGGCCGTGTGACCGACATCGCCATTGACCACGGCGAGTTCGCGCACCTGAGCGCGGCGCAGATCGACGGGGTGGTGGCGGTGATGCGCACCGAAGGCATGAATGCGACGGTGAGCTCCATCCACATCAACGGCTGGTTCGGCGACCACACCAAGCTCAGCGGTGCGCGCTGGGCGGTGCAGCGGCTGCTCGGCCGGCAGGTCGACGACGAACTCGCGCAGTGGGTCTACGTGGGCGATTCGACCAACGACCAGCTGATGTTTGGCCACTTTCCGCTGAGCGTGGGTGTGGCCAACGTGCGGCAGTTCAGCGCGCAGCTGCACACCTGGCCGGCCTACATCACGCAGGGTGAGCGCGGCGCGGGCTTTGCCGAGGTGGCGCGGGCAGTGTTGTCTGCGAGAGCGGCGACGACTTAACGAGCCAGCGGCACGCGCAGCGTGTTCAGCCCATCGGACAGGCTGAACTCGAAGCTGCCACCGGCCGGCACGTTCGCCATCGGCAGCGAGGCGCTGCCACCTTGCAGGTCTTGCGCGAGCGTCGAACGCTGGGCGCCGACGTGCGTGACCGTGAGGTAAGGGTAGCGGGTGGCGTCCCAGCTCAGTTGCAGCGTGCCGTTCTTCTCGGTGACTTGCACCTGCGGCTTCGTGCTGGCTGCGCGCTCGGTCACCGCGCTGGCGGATGTGGCCGTGGCCTTGGCTTCACTTTGCAGCAGCGTCTGGCCGTCCTTCAGGATGGTCATGCTGAAGATCGTGCCCGGGTGCGGAATGGTGAAGCCGAAGCGTTGGCTCGCGATGTGGTCGATCTGTTTGGTGGCAAACGGATACTCCACCGTGCCCTGCGCGGTGACGATGCGCAGCAGGTAGGGGCCGCTGCCCGGCAAACGTGCTTCGCCGTAGAGAGACTTCAGCGGCGTGAGCTCGACCTTGCCCGACTCGACCTGCCCGCTGACCAGCAGCAGCTCTTGCGGGCCGGCCGTCGCGCTGGCCGACGCCACCTTCTCGGACTTGGCCGAGGGCGTGATGAAGACCTGCACCTTGCGGTAGTTGTAGTCGGAGAAGGTGTCTCCGCTGCAGTAGCTCATCATGTCGTGGATGTCCGTTTTTCTCGGGTCGATGAAGGTCTTGCTCTCGACGTTGTAGCCCCAGATGTAGCGGCCGGCTGCCCCCAGTGTGGCATTGGCATACGGGTACTGCGGGTCTGCGTCGCTCGGGTCGCCGCAGGGTGCGTGCGGCAGGCTGAGGTTGTGGCCGACCTCGTGGGTCATGGCTTCGCTCACGCTCGACGCGTTGCTCGGCATGTCGAAACCCACCGCCGCGTTGCCGGGCATGTAGCCCAGGCCGGCGAGGCCATAGGTGCGCTTCGGCAAGAAGCCGAAATAGTAGCTCTGGCTGGAAGCCTGTTCCAGCAGGTGCAGGTCGTCCAGCTCGGACAGCACCTTGCTGAAGGCCGAGCTCCAGTCCGATTCTGTGGTCGGCAGCGTGGTCACGTTCTTCGACACGTAGGTGGCATGCGTTTGCAGCGTCACGCTGGTCAGCGGCATGCGGGCCTGCACATAGGTGTCGGCCTTGGCCACCACCTGGCCGGTGGTCCCGCCGATCTGCACCGGGATGGCGACGAGCTTCATCGCCATGCTGGCGCTGACGCGGGGGTTGATGGTGGTGGCAGGCTGGCCGTTCGCGAGGCTGGCCGTGAGGCGCAGGCCGCTGACCACCAGATTGGCCGGCACGACGGCGCTGTACGAGTCGGTGAAGCTGGGCACGGCCGACACCGCGGTAGGCACCTTGCCCGTGGGTGCCGTGAGCGCGATCTCTTGAACCAGCTGCCCGCTGGATGTCTCGACCCGCAGGCTGCCGGCGGGCTTGGCCTCTTGTTGCTGGGTGGTGGTGGCGTTGACCTTCACCAGAACGGCCTTGCCCGCGACCAGCACCAGGGCGTTGTCGGTGCTCGGAAAAAGCAGTGACTGCGCGAGTTCGATGTTGGCGATGCGTGCGGACGATGTGGCCGGAGCGGGTGCCGGCGCAGGAGCAGGACTGGGTGCTGGTGCTGGTGCTGGTGCTGGTGCTGGTGCTGGTGCTGGTGCTGGTGCTGGTGCTGGTGCTGGTGCTGGTGCTGGTGCTGGTGCTGGCGTGGGTGCGGGTGCGGGTGCGGGTGCCGGTGTTGGAGCAGGAGCAGGAGCAGGAGCAGGAGCAGGAGCAGGCGACGTGTTCACCGGAATCGGTGTGGACGCAGGTCCGTCATTGCTACCCCCGCAGGCCGTGAGTGCCACTGTCGCTCCGATGGCGCCCAGCAGCTGCAGGCGTTGCGCATACGTGGGCTTCGGCAGGGGCTTCGACAAGCCCTTCACCAGGGTGATTTTCGTCATCTTCTGATCCCAGGCCCAACGGCTTTTTCGAGTGACCGTATTGTTGAGCGCGGGAGGCGTGGCAACGCGCTACAGACTGTAAGGAGTCCTTCCAAACCAGCAGCTTTGCACACCCGCGACGCTTGGGTTCCGTGCAGATTTCACGGGTGGCGAACCCGTCAGGACAGCCTCAAGGCACAGGCGTGATCAGCGGCGCCATGCTCGTCATCGTGGCCGGGCCGAAGATCGTCGCGAAAGCCACGTCCTTCGCGTCGCGGCCCATGGCGATGCGCACGAGCGAGTCGACCGGCGCCATGCGCGTTGCATCGAAGATGACCCACTCGCCGCCCAGCCAAGCTTCGAACACCGCATGGAAGTCGGGCGGCGGCTCGTCGAACTGCGAATAGCCCACCACCAGCCGCGCAGGGATGTTCACCGCGCGGCAGAAGGTCACGCCCAGGTGCGCGAAGTCTCGGCACACGCCGGCTCGTTGGCGGAATACATCGCAGGCGGTGGTGGTGGCGTTGCTCGAGCCGAGGGTGTAGTCGACGTTCTCGTGGATCCAGTCGGCAATGGTCTGTACGCGCGAGTAACCTTTCGGCAGCCCGCCGAACAGCTTCTGCGCCGCGTGGGACAGCAGGTCCGATTCGCAGTAGCGCGTGGGCATCAGGTTGTGCAGCACCGAGTCCGGCAGCTCGGCGATCGGCATCTCGGGTGCATTGATGTCGCGTGGCTTGACGGTGCGGCGAACCTGCGCGCGGTAGTGCAGTGAGAGCGAGCCGGCCTGGGCCTGCAGCCGCATGAAGCGGTGGCCGACGGTCGGGTCTTCGTAGGTGTGCAGGGTCAACGCGGGCGTGATGTCCAGCGATTCGTTCAGCACCTTTTGGTCCATGCCGTGCAGCGCATGAATCTGGAACAGGAAGTCGGCCATGCCGGTCACCTGGTAGTTCAGCTCGCAGTCGATGTCGAACACCTGCTCCTTGCCCTCACCCTTGTCGGCGGCGGGCGGCTTGGCAGCGGCGGGTCGAGTCAGCACGGCACTCATGGCAAAGCTTCCAAGGCGGTTGTGGAGCCTGCATTCGACCTTGCACGGCGGTTTCGCTCCATCGGCGTGTCACCGTTTTGCAGGTAGGACAATGACGCGCGCCGCGCTGTGCACAATGGCCGGGCATGTCTGAAACTGCTTTTCCACGATGGGCCGCATGAACCTGCACGATCACCCCGCGCTGGCCGGCCTCACGGTGCTCGAGCGCAGCTGGCTGTCGTCGAACAACGTGCTCGTCCATCCGAAAGGCGACGAGACTGGCGCCACGCTGATCGACAGCGGCCATGCGACGCACGCCGAGCAGACGGTGGCGCTGGTGACGAACAGCCTGCAGGGCAGAGCGCTCGCACGCATCGTCAACACGCACCTGCATTCCGACCACTGTGGTGGCAACGCGGCTTTGCAGCGGGCCTTCGGTGCCGACGTGTTCGTGCCGCCGGGGCAGGCCGAAGCCGTGCGCATCTGGGACGCGCAGGCGCTGAGCTACGAACCCACCGGGCAACGCTGCGAGCGCTTTACGCTGCACGGTGTGCTGTCACCCGGCGAGCTGCTGCATGCGGGCGGGCGTCAGTTCGAGGTGCTGGCTGCGCCGGGCCACGACCCCCACTCCGTGCTGCTGTTCGACCGCGCCAGCGGCCTGCTGATCTCGGCCGATGCGCTGTGGGAGAACGGCTTCGGCGTCGTCTTTCCCGAGCTCGAAGGCGAGTCGGCCTTCGATGATGTGGCGGCCGTGCTCGACATGATCGAACAGTTGCCGGTGACGCTGGTGGTGCCGGGGCACGGCAGCGTGTTCACCGATGTGCCCGCCGCGTTGTCGCGGGCGCGTTCGCGCCTCGCCGCCTTTCGCGCCAACCCGATGCGCCATGCGCGTCATGCCGCCAAGGTGCTGCTGAGCTACCACCTGATGGAAGAACACAGCGCGACGCTCGCTCACCTGCGCGAATGGGCCGAGCGCACGCCGATCTTCCTCAGCGTGTGGAGTCAGGTGGGGTCGTACGAAGCCGAGACGCCCGGTGAGTGGTGCGACCTGCTGGTGAGCGAGTTGGTCACCGGTGGCGTGGCACGCCGGGTCGGTGAAAGAGTGACGGTAGCCTGAGGCTGCTCACAGCCTGGGGCCGCGTGGCAAACCGGCTTGGTCGTAGGCCCTGCGGTGTGCGAACCAGGCCCATGCCCACGCGCCCAAGGGCAGCAGAAGCAGGGCGGCGATCCAAGGCCAGTTCTCTGCCCAGAAAGTAGGGGCATCGGGTGGCGCCATGTCCTTCACCAACGGGGCTTCATCGAGCTTGGCGGGCGCGGGTTCGGTGGCTCTTGCCACCACCACGTCGCTGGCGCTGGCGGCTGCGGCTTTCTGGGGCTCGGGGGGCGGGGCCGCTGGCGTTGGTGCTGGGTCCGGTGCACGTGCCACGGTCCGAGGCGTGGGGTTGGGTGCCGAGGCAGGTGCTGGCCGCACTGCGCGCTCGACGGGTGCAACCGGAGCCCGCTTGCTCGGCTCGTCGGGGGCTGCCGTCACCGATGGAGCCGGGTCGGGTGCACTCGCGCCAGCCGGTGACGTTGGCGAGCCGCCGCCAAAGCGGCGATAGAGGATCTTGTACGCCCCACAGGTGCCGATGGCCCTCGCGCCGGCAGGCACCGGGGCATCGGCCGGCACGCCCTCCATCGAGTAGCCGCGTATTTCGGGCGAGATGCGGGCCGACAACGTGGCCTTGAGTTGCTCGCATGCCGGGGTCTGCGCTTGCGCGCCGACGGCAACAAACATCCAGGCCGCCAGCACGGCAACGGGTGGGGCCAAGCGGGCGGAGAGGTTGCCGATGCCGGATCGAGTTGTGGTTCTGCGTGTCGCGTGCATGGGGTGCGCCACCGTATCGACGAGGGGAACAATTGAGGAAAGCGTGCGGCAGCCATTCTCGCGTGCCCTGGGCGCTGCAGAGATCGGGATCGACCGCACCCCCGTACTTCAATGGAAACGGGTCGTGTCCAGATTCCAACTCGGTTTTCGACCCAGCTTGCCGAGCAGGCCCCTCGGGCCGATCATCGTGCTCCCAGCAGCCGACCACACACTCACCGTTGCCCCCGAGCCATGAGCCAAAACGTCCTCTCCGAATCGCTGCCCGGAACATGGCAGCTGCTGTCTCGCATCGATGTCACCGTGTCGGGTGACCGCCGGCCCGAACCCTCGCTGGGCGAGGACCCGCTCGCGTACCTTATCTACGACCGCAGCGGCCACTTTGCCGCGCAGTTCATGCGGCGCGACCGCTCCGTCGACGTGCCCGACGGGCCGAGCGGCGCCAAGAACAACAGCAAGGCGCAAGGCGGGTACGACGCGTACTTCGGCACCTACACCACCGACGACGCCCGTGGCACGGTCACCCAGCACCTGCTGGGCGCCTTGTCCAAGGAGAACGTTGGTTCCGTGCTGACGCGCGCGATGGACGTTCGAGGCGACACCTTGGTCATCCGCCTCGACACCACGGCCGCCGATGGCACGGCGCTCATCCGCACGCTCACCTGGCGGCGGGTGGGCTGAGCAGGGCGCCTCGGGCGTCCTGACGAACGCGAGGTGGCTGCCCGTGCATCGCCTTGTCGGCGTCAACCTCACGCAGAGGGCGCGCCCTGCGCTTGAGCCGAGCTCAGGCGAAGAGGCCAGGCGCCACGTCGGGGCCCAGTTCGTCGTCTTGGTAGAAGCAGGCCGGGCAGATCGCGCGGTAGCGGTCGTTGCCGCCGATGAACACCTGCTCGCCTTCGCGCACGCGTTGGCCACGGGCATCGATGCGCAGGTTGAAGGTTGCCTTGCGGCCGCAGGCGCAGACGGACTTCATCTCTTCGATGTCGTCGGCGAGCGTCAGCAGCGCCGCTGCACCGGCAAAGGCCTCGGCACGAAAGTCGCTGCGCAGGCCGTAGCAGACCACGGGCACGCCGTCGACGTGAGCGAGTCGATGCAGCTGTCGCACCTGCTGGGGCGTGAGGAACTGCGCCTCGTCGATCAGCAGGCAGGCGATGTTGTCGCCGAGGTGGCTGCGCAGGAATTCGGTGTCCGGGCCGAAGGTCTCGGCTTCGCGCGCCATGCCCAGGCGAGACGAGATCACGCCCTTGCCGGCGCGCACGTCCAGCCCCGCGGTGAAGAGGCGCACCCGCATGCCACGTTCTTCGTAGTTGTGCGCTGCCTGCAGCAGGGCGGTGGATTTGCCGGCGTTCATCGCCGCGTAGCGGAAGTGCAGTTTGGCCATGGGCAGTGTCTTGCTTCGATCTGGCGAGATGAAGGGTGGTGGACATCGCAGCCAGCGCTCAGCGCCCGGCTGCCTCCAGCAGCAAGTCCGCCAGCTTGTCGTAGTCGCCGCCGAAGTGGTGGCCGCCGGTCAGCGGCATCGCGCGGGCGTGCGCCGGTGCGAGTTGCGGGCACAGCGAGCCTTTCTCGGCCAGGCCGTAGACGCACACCGTGTTCGCGGCCGAGAGTTTGCGTGCTTCGGGCGCAATGGGTTTGTCGCCGCTGGGGCCGAGCCAGTTGGAGAGGTGGAACTCGAACGAAGCCTTCTGGCCGGGGCCGAGCAGGGCGGCGAGCTTCACGCTGGCGCGTGTGGCCGCGGGCAGGCGGTTGATCGCGAAGGGAAGCACGTCGGCGCCTTGCGAGTAGCCGATCAGGATCACCTCGCTGCGCTTCCAGCGGTCGGCGTAGTAGCGAATCATGCGGTCGAGGTCGGAGGCCAGGCCCTCGGGCGTGCGCGCCTTCCAGAAGTAGCGCAGCGAGTCGAGGCCGGCCACCGGCACGTTCTGCGCGACGAGTGCCGCGGCCAGGCCTTTGTCGATGCCGGCCCAGCCACCGTCGCCCGACAGCAGCACGACGAAGCGCGTGCCGCTGCCTTTGACCGGCTCTTCCACGAGCGGCAGGTCAGACAGTTGCGAAGGCGGCGGCGCCAGCGCTACCTGGCTGATGGCGAGCTGGGTGTACGCGGTTTCGAACGCGGACGTCGCAGCCGGCACGGCGGGCGAGGCCGCGACCCAGCTGGCTTGCGGCACGCGCTGCACGAAGCTCTGCGCTGCGTCCGGCGTGCAGGCCGCCTCGTTGCCGGCCTGCACCGCCGACCAGGGGGCTGTGAGTGAAGAGGCCGGCAGCAGCTCGACGCCGGCCACGCCCTTTGGCGGCACCTGCCAACGCAATGCATTCGACACGCACATCGGCGTGGCGAAGGCGAGGCGAGGGCAGAACCCGACCGACAGCGCCGCAGCGAAGGTGCCCGCAGGGGCCTGCGCCAGCACGGCATAGGCGAACGCGGCGGCACTGCCCGAGCCCACGAGCATCGGCAGCAGGTAAGTCGACAACTGCTCGGAGGCCTGCAGATGGCGCGACAGGTTCTCGAACGCGCCGGCCGCATAGGTGCACTTGCCGTCCTGCGCCTCGAGCTTCTTGTAGAACGGCGCGACCGGCACGGCGGCCACCATCGCCCCGGCGTCGACCATCGTGCGGATCATCTGCAGCTCGGTGGCGTTCGGGCTCGTGTTGTCCGACAGCAGCACCACGAACTGCCGCGTCGGCCCACCGGGGCGGAACATCTGGATGCCGCTGAACAAGCCGTGCGAGATGCCCGGCAGCTCCGGTTGTGCCGGTGCGGCCTTCGGCTTCACCGCCTGCGCGTGCGACAGCGGCGAAGCCAGCGCCATCAGCAACGCCAACACGCCGAATGCGGCCCTCATTTCGCGATCACTCCCTTGACGCCACCACCGATCAATGCGGCCACGTCGGCCAGCACGAACACCGGCGCGAGGCCGGCGGGTGCAGCCAGGTAGCGCGCTTCCCATACCGGCTCGAACTTGTCCTTGAAGTTGTGCAGCCCGCGGAAGTTGTAGAAGCGGTCGCCGTAGTCGAACAGCAGCCTGCCCAGGCGCTGCCAGCGCGGCGCATGGCGGCGCTCGGCCATACCGGCCATCGGCGACATGCCGAGGCCGAAGCGCTCGTAGCCTTCGGCCTGCAGGTGCAGCATGATCTTGGCGAACAGGAAGTCCATGGTGCCGGGCGGCGCGTCGGGCAGGTAGCGCATCAGGTCGAGGCTGGCTTCTTCATGGGTGTCGGTGGTCAGCAGGTTGGCAAAGGCGATCACGCGGCCCTCTTGCCGCACGATGGCGATCGGTAGCTGCCGCAGGTAGTCTTCATCGAAACGGCCGACGGAAAAGCATTTCTCGCGCGTGCGCTGCTGGCCGAGCCAGGCGTCGGACACCTCGCGCAGCGTGGGCAGCAAGGCCTCCACCTGATCGGGCGGCACGAGCTCGAAGACCAGACCCTCGCGCTCGCCGCGGTTCACGCCGGAGCGCAGGTTGGCGCGCTTGGCCCCCTTGAGGTTGAAATCGGGCAGCGGCACGTGCGCGTACTCGCCGAGCTTGAGCGCATGCAGCCCGCAGTCGAGGTACAGCGGCAGCGTGGCTGGGCGCACTTGGTAGAACGCGGCGCGACCGCCGTGGTCGGTGGCCACCTCGATGAACTGCCACACCAGGTCGGGCCATTCGCGGCTGTCGCCGAAGGGGCCGTAGAGGGACACCCAGGAGCGGCCCTGCTTGCCGAACATGATGAAGCTCTTGCCCGAGGGCGAGAACATCAGGTGCTTGTCGCCGACCAGCGCGTAGCAGCCGTCGGACGACGGGTTCGCACGCACGATGGCCGCGGCTCGCGCGATCTCTTCGGGCGAGGTGTCGGCCACCTCGCCCGCAGGCGGGCGCAGCAATTGCCACAGCCCGTAGGCGAGCGCGATGAGTGCCACGCCCATCAGCGCACGCAGCGAGCGCGGGGCCTGGCCGTCGAGCTCGAACTGCCACCACAGCTGGTTGCTGTAGAGCACTTCCTGGTACGCAAAGAACAGCACCCACACGCACGCGAGGATCACGCCGCCCAGTGCCAGCAGCCACTGCGGTTCGAGGTGTTGGGCGAAGAGCGACGAGCGCCGATCGAACTGGCGGCGCGAGATCACCAGCAGCAGCGCCAGCGTCGTCAGCATCGCGGCCTCGGTCACCGCAATGCCCTTGGGCAAGGCCAGCACCGCCGCGATGATCGACAGCACGAGCGCCGCCCACCAGGCGGCGTCGAGCTGGTGCAGCAGCCCGCGCGCGACGAGCAGCAGGCCGAGCCCGGCCACGCTGCCCAGGAAGTGCGACGCTTCGATGATGGGCAAGGGCACGTTCAGGTGCACGAGGATCTCGCGTGCGTCTTCGGTGAAGGGCGTGACGCCCGAGACCATCAGCCACAGCCCGGCGATCAGCGTGAGCGCGGCCATCAGGCGCGGGCTCAGGTGCACCGCCATGCGGCCCACTGGCGCGGCCACGCCCGAGCGCAGCTCGTAGGCGATCAGCATGCCGGTCGCCAGGATCAGCGGCAGCACGTAGTAGATGCCGCGGTTGAGCAGCAGCGCGCCGAGCATGGCATCACTCGGCACCGTGCTGCCGCTGGCCAGCAGCATCACGGCCTCGAACACGCCCACGCCGCCGGGCACGTGGCTGATGATGCCGGCGGTGATGGCGATGGCATAAAACGCGATGAAGGTCGGCAACGCAATGTGGTTGGACGGGATCAAGAACCACAGCGCCGCCGCCGACGCGGCGAGCTCGGCGGCCGAGATCACGAGCTGCCGCAGTGCGAGCTGGGCCGTCGGCAGGCGCATGCTCCAGCGCCTGAAGCGCAGTGTGCGTCGCCGTGTACACAGCCAGATGAACGCGGCCAGCCCGATGAGCATCAGCGCGGCAAGGGTGCGCAGCACTTCGGCGCGGGTGTGCAGCAGCGTGGCCACTTCATCGGCGCCCCACAGCAGGCCGAGCGCGCCGAACACCATCATGCCGAGACCGAAGGCCGCCGCGTTGAAGACGATGACGCGCGCGATCTGCGGCGGCTCCAGACCCGCGGCCGCGTAGAGCCGCATGCGCACTGCACCGCCCGAGAGCGGCCCGAGGCCGATGGTGTTCGACAGCGCATAGGCGACGAACGACGTGAGCAGCACCGTGGTGCGCGCGACCTTGGCACCGGCGTAGCGCAGCGATGAAGCGTCGTAGCCGGTCAGTGCGAGGTAGCTGAGCGCCGTGGCGACCAGTGCGGCGACGATGTGGGCCGCCGGCGTGGCGGCCACCGCGCTCATCACGTGGGTATAGCGCACTTCATGCAGCAAGCCTTGCAACGCGACGCCGATGGCCAGCGCGAGGGCGAGCCCGGCGGCGCCCAGCAGCCAGGGCCGCAGGCGCGACCACCATTCGCTCAGCCGGGCGACGGCCGGAGCCGGGGCGACAACTGATGCGGGGTCGGGGTGAAGCACGGGGTCGAAGGTCTCGGGTCGATGAAAGGCGGCTATTTGATCAGAGTGCGGGCAATGTCCGTACCCGGGTCAGCCAAGTTAGGCTACAGATCTTTACTCTCGGGCGGCCCTTGAATCTGTCGTCGGCCAACACCGGTCAGGCGTTGTAGTAGAGATCGAGGCCGGATCATCCTGGCCGTCGATACGTCACGATCCAAGGAAAATAACACCATGAATCAGATTCTCAAATCGGCGCTCGCCCTCGTGGCGGCGATGTTTGCGGTGCACGCTTCGGCGCAGGTCACGTTCTACGAACACGAGAACTTCGAAGGCCGCGCCTTTACCACGCAGCGGCCGGTAGACAACTTCAACCGCCTGGGCTTCAACGACCGGGCATCGTCGGTGGTGGTGAGCGGCGGGGCGTGGGAGGTCTGCGACGACGCTGACTTCCGCGGCCAATGCCTGATCCTGCGGCCGGGCAGCTACCCCTCGCTGCGCGCGATGAACATGAACAACCGCCTCTCGTCGGCACGCGCGATCCGCGGCGAACGCCCGCGCGATGAAGGCCGTTATGCCCCGCCGCCGCTGCCGGGCCAGATCACCTTCTTCGAGCACGACGGCTTCCACGGCCGCTCGTTCGTGGCGCAAGGCGAGGTCAATGACTTCCGCCGCTATGGCTTCAACGACCGGGCGTCATCGGTGATGGTGCTGGGCGACCGTTGGGAGGCGTGTGAAGACGTCAACTTCAGCGGCCGCTGCGTGATCCTGCGCCCGGGGCGCTACCCTGATCTCGGCGCGATGGGCCTCAATGACCGCGTGTCGTCGGTGCGCATGCTGCGCCAGGCCGTTGCCGTCGACGATGGCCGCTATGCCCCACGGCCGGTGCCGGCCTACGACTGGCGTCGTCGCCCGCAAGAACGCTTGTTCGAAGCGGACGTGACCGCGGTGAACGCCGTCTACGCCACGCCGCAGCAGCGCTGCTGGGTCGAGCGTGAACAGGTCGTTCAGGAGCAGCGTGGCCAGCCGAACGTGGGCGGCGCGGTGATCGGCGGCATTCTGGGCGGCATCCTTGGCCACCAGGTCGGTGGCGGCTCGGGCCGCGACATCGCCACCGTGGGCGGTGCGGTTGCTGGTGCCGCGATCGGCGCCAACGTGGGTGCCGACCGGGGCCAGGTGGTGTCGTCTCGCGACGTGCAGCGCTGTGCGCCGGCGGCCGTGCAGGGCCGCCCTGAGTACTGGGACGTGACCTACTTCTTCCGCGGTGTCGAGCACCATGTGCAGGCCACGCAGCCTCCGGGCCGCACCGTCACGGTCAACGACCAAGGCGAGCCGCGCCTCTGACCCAGCGCCCCTCGCCTGCGGGGCGGGGGCGTTCACACCTTCTCAGTCGCGCAGCCCCAGAAACACCTGCATGCGCTCCAGCTCCTCGGCCCAGGCCTCGCGGTAGGCCGCTTCGCGCGGGGCCTTGTCGGCAAAGCCGAGCTTCGTCTTCAAGCGCCCGTTGACCATCGACAGGTTGCCCCAGCCGATCACCTGCTCGCCCCACAGCAGCGGCAGCGCGTAGTAGCCCAGCTTGCGCTGCGGTGCGGGCGTGTAGGCCTCGAACTTGTACGTCCAGCCCCACAGCAGCTCGAAGCGCGTGCGGTCCCACACCACGGGGTCGAAGGGGGCGAGCAGGCGCACCTGGGTGTCGGGTGCATGGCGGCGCGAGGCGGGGTTTTCGTCGGCGGGCCAGTACCACGTCACGCCATCGAGCTGTACGCTCGCCATGTGCTCGCGCGCGAGGCGCATGGCGGCCTGGGTGTGCTCGGCGAGGTGCGGTGCGCCGTAGCGCAATAGGCGCGTGAGGTAGGTGAGGGTGGTGGCCGGCAGCGGCGCGTACTTGCGCACCACGAGCTCGAGCAGCGCGGCCGAACGTTTCATCTGCGCGGCAGGGCTGTCGTCGCTCGGCAGGTGCGATGCGACTTCATAGACGCGTGTGCCGCCATCGCGCCGTGCCACGCGCAGCAGGCCGCGGTAGTGCATGCCGTCGAGCAGGTGCGTGCTCGCGTTCGACGAACCGCCCCAGTAGTTCGTCACGCGGCCATGCGCGAAGTGTTCGTCGACCTCGCGCGGGTGCACACGCCCCCGCTCGCGGATGAAGGCGAGCACGTCGGCCGCCTTACTCTGCGTGGCCTTGTCCCACACCTTGGCGGCCACGCGCGGGTGCATCAGCGCCAGGTGCTCGCGCGGCAGGAAGCCGTAGTTCACGAGGCAGTCTTCCTCGACCGCAAGGCGCGGGTAGCGTCGCTCCAGGTCACCGGCACGATAGTCTTTCACGCGGTGGCGCAGCGTGAGATCTTGCGCCCGCGCCGGCGCACGGATCGGGTCGGCCTGCACAAAGCCCAGCTTCTTGATGGCCAGCGGCAAGGTCGTGGGTTTGAAGAGCGTGCGCGCCACCGCATAGCGGCGCAAGTGGTCGAGGCTGATCTTGGGCATGCGGCGATTCTGCGGCGAGTGCGGCGCGCCTGCACATGGATGGAGAGGTCCGGAAACGGCGAGACGCGGAGCCGGTGCGATCAGAGACTGGCCGGCCCCACTCAACGAACGAGAAACGGACGAGAACATGAACACATTGGATGGCAAGGTCGCGCTCATCACCGGCGCAAGCTCCGGCATCGGCCACGCCGCGGCGCGCTTGTTTGCCCGCGAAGGCGCGCGCGTGGTGGTGGCGGCACGTCGCCAAAAGGAGCTGGACGCGCTGGTGCGCGACATCGTGCAGGCCGACGGCCAGGCCGTGGCACTGGCTGGTGACGTGACCGACGAAGGCTTCGCGCAAGCACTGGTCGACCTCGCCACACGCGAGTTCGGCGGGCTCGACATCGCCTTCAACAACGCCGGCACGCTGGGTGACTCGGCACCGCTGCCCGAGATCTCGCGTGCCACCTGGGATCACGTGATCGAGACCAACCTCACCGCGGCCTACCTCGCCGCCCGCCACCAGGTGCCGGCGATGGTGGCGCGCGGTGGCGGCTCCATCATCTTCACCTCGAGCTTCGTCGGCCACACCGTGGGCTTTCCGGGCATGGGCGCGTATGCGGCGAGCAAGGCCGGCTTGGTCGCCTTGGCTCAAGTGCTGGCGGTGGAGTTCGGCGCCAAGGGCGTGCGCGCCAACGCGCTGCTGCCCGGCGGCACCGACACGCCGATGGCCCAGCCGCTGCTGGCCACGCCTGAATCGCGCAGCTTTCTCGAAAGCTTGTTCGCGTTGAAGCGCATTGCCTCGCCGGATGAGATCGCCAAGGCGGCGCTCTTCCTCGCCTCGGATGCGTCTTCCTTCGTGACGGGAACAGCGCTGCTGGCCGATGGCGGGGTGTCGATCAATCGAACCTGAGCTCAGTTCGCCGGACGCTTCATCTGGCACGAGGTCGGCTGGGCGCTGATGTAGGAGTCCCACACCGCCTCGGAACGGAACCCGTAGCCGGTGCCCTCGGAGTCGTACTTCACGCCCTTGCCGTCTTGCTTGGCCCACACGCCGAGGAAGATGGGCGACTGCAGCTGGTGGTCGGTCTTGCGCATCTCGATCTCGCCCAGCGGGCTCTTGAACTTGACACCCTCCAGCGCAAACGCAACCGCCTTCGGGTCGGTGGATTTGGCCCGGCGCATGGCCTCCTGCAGCATGTGCAGGCTGTTCCAGTGCGCTGTGAAGATGAAGTCTTCTTTGTATTTTTTCCGGTAAGCCACCGCCAGCTTCTCCAGCTCGGGCGAGGAGACGTTGCTGCCCGAGTTCCAGATCACTGCCACCTTGCCGACACCGTATGTGCCAAGTTGGGACGGTATGCCCGGGTTGTTGGCGTTGAGCGTGTAGAGGTTGACGTCCAGCGCGGCGTCGCGTGCGGCCTTGAACAGCAGGCCCAGATCGCTGCCCCAGTTCGAGGTGATGACCGTGTCGGCGCCCGACGCCTTGATCTTGGCGATGTAGGGCGCGAAGTCTTTCACCTGCGCGATCGGCACGAAGTCGTCACCAACGATCTGGATGTCGGGCCGCTTGCGGGCCAGGTATTCCCTGGCAGCGCGCGACACCTGCTGCCCGTGGGTGTAGTTCTGGTTGAACAGGAACACCTTCTTGATCTCGGGCTTGCCCTTCAGGTAACTGGTGAGCCCTTCCATCTGCATCTCGCTCGACGGGTAGAAGCGGAAGTGCCAGAAGCTGCACCGGTCGTTGGTGAGCCCCGGGTCCATCGCGTTGTAGTTGAGGTAGACGGTGGCGAGCTTGGGGTCGCGATCGGCCATCTTGTTGATTGCATCCACCAGCACAAACGCTACGCCGGAGCCGCCGCCTTGCGTGATGTAGCGGATGCCCTGGTCGCTGGCAGCCTTCAGCACCGTCGCGCTCTCTTGCGGGGATCCCTTGTTGTCGAAGGCCACGACCTCGAACTTCGGGTCGTTCGGGCCGCTCTTGGCGTTGACCTGCAACACGACCTCGCGCAGTTGCTGCAGCGAGCCCGTGCCGGCCGCCGCGAAAGGCCCCGACAGCACATCAATGAAGCCGATCTTGACGACATCGGCGGCGAACGCGTTGACCGACAAGGCCATGGCGCTGGTTGCAACCCAGCGGGTGATGAAGCGGGACGTCGTCATGGTGATGCCTTCCAGTTCGCTGCGCAAACATGCGCAGGCCACAAACAGTACATAACTGCTGGCGATTCAACAGCCCCTCGGAAACCAGAGGCTTGAGGGCCAGGTGGAGTTCGCTTTACTTTTTGTAGCATCGAAACTAGGCTGCTATGAAAACATTAGCAAGGAGACTCCATGACCGCCCGCATCGCCCCGGCCCAACCGCCATTCCCCGCCGAGATCCAGGCGGCGCTCGACAAGATCATGCCGCCCGGCAAGCCGCCGCTGGTGCTCTTCACCACGCTGGCGCGCGACCCACGGCTGTTCGGCAAACTCTTCAGCGCGGGCCTGCTCGACCGCGGCCACCTGACGCTGCGGCAGCGCGAGATCGTCATCGACCGCACCACCGCGCTGTGCCGCTCCGAATACGAATGGGGCGTGCACGCCGCGATCTTTGCCGGACGTGTTGGCCTGGATGCAGCGCAGCTTGCCTCGACCGTGCACGGCGGGCCGGACGACGCCTGCTGGTCTGACGACGACCGCTTGCTGCTGCGCCTGTGCGACGCGCTGCACCGCGACTGCAACGTCGACGACGCGCTGTGGCAAACGCTGAGCGAGCACTTCAGCGACGAGGCCTTGCTCGAGCTGCTGATGCTGGCGGGTTTCTACCGCACCGTGAGTTACCTGACCAACGCTTTGCGCTTGCCCCTGGAGCCCGACGCGGCGCGCTTTCCATAACGCCGCCCTAACGCTCGCTTCGCTACAACCATCTGGGGCGGCCATGGGGGCTGCGTGCGAGGGCGGCGATGGACGGGTCGAATCAGGGACGCGGGGCGAGAGGTGATGCCTGTCACCTCGGGCGTGCGCCCTGTGTTTGTTGCGCTGCGGCCCCGATGCTCAGCGCCTACCTGCCATCATGTGGGGCCGGACCGGCATGCGCAGGGTGACCATGACCCCCGAACCTCGCTCGCTGCAGTTGACCCTGGCCCAGGCGCCGGCGCTGCTGCGTGCCGGCCAGGCGCCGCTGCCATTGGGTCCGCGCGACGGCGCCCTGCTCGCGTGGTTGGCACTCGAAGGGCCCACGCCGCGTGCCCGCCTGGCGCAGCTGCTGTGGCCCGAGAGCGAGCCCGAGTCGGCGCGCAATGCGCTGCGGCAGCGCTTGTTTCAGCTGCGCCGCACGGCCGGTACCGACCTGGTCATCGGCGCCCACACGCTGGCCCTGGCCGAGGGCATCTCGCACGACCTGCTCGATGCCGACTCGGTGCTCGGAGAAACCGCGCATGAGTACGGCACCGAGCTGTGCGACTGGCTGGCGCAGCAGCGCGAGCGGCGGCGCGACCGCCTGCGGCAGTCGCTGGTGGATTTGTGCGGCATGGCCACGCAGGTGCACGACTACGCCGACGCGCTCTCGCATGCGCATGAGCTGCTGGCGCTCGAGCCTTTGTCGGAGGAAGCGCACCGGCGCCTGATCCAGCTGCACTACCTTGCGGGCGACCGGGCGGCGGCCTTGCAGGCGTTCGATCGTTGCGAGCAGGTGCTCAAGGATGAGATCGGCACGTCCCCATCGCCCGAAACCGTGGCTCTGCTGACCACCATCGAACGAGCCGATGCCGATGCCGAGGCTCCGCGTGCGTCCCGGCGCGTGCCGGCATCGGTGTTGCGCCCGCCGCGCTTGGTCGGACGCGAGATCCAATGGGCTGCACTGCATGACGCTTGGGATCAGGGCCGCACCGTGGTGGTCACCGGCGAAGCGGGCATGGGCAAGACGCGTCTGACCGCCGACTTCGCCCTCGCCCGCGGGCGCACCGTGGCGGTGGGCGCGCGGCCAGGCGACGCACGGGTGGTGTATGCGTCGATGTCGCGCCTGCTGCGTCAGCTGCCGCGCAGCGCCATCGAGCGACTCGCCCCTGCGCTGCGCAAGGAACTCGCACGCCTCTTGCCCGAACTGGGCGAGGCACAAGCCATTGCCTCCCCTGGAGAGCGCACGCGCTTCTTCAATGCCATGGCGGCTGCGCTGGACAGCCCGGCGCTCGAGCTTGACGGTGTTGTGTTCGATGACCTTCACTTTGCGGACGAAGCCAGCGTCGAACTGCTGCAGTACGTGGCTGCGGGATCGAGGCTTCGTTGGTTGCTGGCTGCACGCAGTGCAGAAGTGGGTGCGGTGGGCCGAGCGCTGCTGGCGGAGTTCGGTGCTCAGGCCGATGCGGTGGCGATCGTGTTGCCGCCACTCACGCTGGGGCAGGTCCATGAGCTGGTCGCCTCGCTTGATCTTCCGGGGCTCGACGCGGCCGAGGCCGCTTCGGCGTTGTTGCGTCACACGGGTGGGAACCCGCTCTACCTGCTCGAAACCGTCAAGGCATGGCTGACACAAGCGCAAGGGCCGCCTGGGCAAGAGCCAGCGTTGTCGCGCGGCACCCGGGCATCGAGTCTGCCGGCGCGCTTGCCATCAGCGGCCAATGTGGCTGCGCTGATCGAGCGTCGCATCGGGCAGTTGTCGGTGCCGGCCGTGCAACTCGCACGCTGCGCGGCCGTGGCGGCGGGCGATTTCTCCATCGAGCTGGCGTCGCATGTACTGGGATTGCGCACGCTGGCCCTCGCCGACCCCTGTGCCGAGCTCGAGGCGGCCCAGGTGTTCCGTGACGGTGCGTTCGTGCACGATCTGATTTACGAATCGGCACTGGCCTCGGTGCCCGCCCCGGTCGCGGAGCAATTGCATGCCGAGATCGCGCGCTTCCTGCAAGCCCGAGGTGGCGAGCCAGCCCGCCTGGCGCAGCACTGGGCTGCCGCCAAGCAGTGGGTCCTCGCCGGTGGGGCCTTCGTGACGGCTGCCGATCGTTCGCGCGATGCTGCGCGCTTGTTTGACCAGGCGGCACTGCTGGCCGATGCCGCACACTGCTTCGAACTTGCCGGCCGGCCGCGAGAGCGCTTCGATGCATTGCTGCAGCGGGCGCGCACGCTCAGTGCCAACGACCTGGGCGTGCAGGCGCAAGAGGCGGTGGCTCAGCTCGATGAGGTGGCCGGCACAGACGAGCAACGACTGCAGGCGCTCGATGCACGCCTGGAACTGTCGATGACCCGGTACGAAATCGACGAAGCGCTGCAGCTGGGCCGCCGCGCGATCGAGAGCGCGAAGGCCTTGGGTCGGCAAGACCTGGAACTGCGCTTTGCGGTGATCTTGTCGGGCGCTCTCTGCGATGCGCGGCGGGCTGCCGAGGCTGTGGCTCTGCTTGAGCCGTATGCGCCCGGCGTGCCTGGGCAATCCAGCGTCGACCAGCAATGGGAGTATTGGGAGGCCACTGCGCTGGCCCTGGACTACGACAACCGCTTGCGAGATGCGATGCCCGCCTGGGCCCGGGCCCGCGAGCTGGCACACCGCGTGGGCCGGCGCGACATGGTGTGGAAGACCATGTCGAACAGCGCCTCGACGCAGGCCAAGATGGGGTTGGTGCACCAGGCGGCACAACTCGGCGCTGCAGCACGCCAGCTGGCTCTGGACGGGAGCGAAGGGGTGACGATGCGCGTGCTGCAGATGCAGGTCACCGTGGCGCACAGGCTGCGCGATGTGGGCCGGTACGCCGAGGCGCTCGGCATGCTCGAAGAAGCCTTGGCCGGCTATGAGCGGCTGGGCGGGTCGGACTCCGACAAGGCCCTCGTGGAGCAGCGCCTGGTGGTTCTCTTCCAGCAGTTGGGCCAGCCGGCTCGTGCCGCGCCCTTGCTCGCTGCCGAGCGCGTGGGAGTTCCGCGCGGCGTGGCGATGATCCGGCTAGCGCACCGTGCCGAGCTTGAGCATCAGCTCGGCCGCGACGGCCTGTCGCTGATGCGCGAAGCCTTGCAGATCATTCCGAACCCGGACGACATCTACCACCGCATCTGCAGCCTGTTTGCGACCCGCCTGGTGCCACCCGAAGAGGGCGAGGGCATGGCGACCAGCTTGGCGGTGTGGGCGAGCACACGCGAGCGCTACGGTGTGGCGCTTGCTGGCCACGTGCGCGCGGCCGCCTGCGCACTGAGCCTGGGCGCTCCCGCACGCGCGGCACCGCATGCGGAAGCTGCGTTGCACCTCGCACGCAGTTATCAGCCGGACAGCTTCTACTTGGGCGAAGCTTGGCTGGTGGCCGCCAAAGCCCTGCAGGAACTCGGCCGCGACGCCGAGGCCCGCTGCGCCACGAGCGACGGAGCGGCCTGGGTACGGGCGCTGCACGACGCCCATGTACCGGCTGAATTTCAAGACAGTTTTTTGCACCGCAACCCGGTCAATCGCGAACTGCTGGCGCGTGCCGCAGCTGTGCCCCGGTGATTGTGCGTCGCCTCCCACATTCGCAGGATGCAGCGGCATGGCCGCAGCGCAGGTTGCGTGCGAACATGCGCAGGCCCATGAACCCCGTCACCCACCCCGTCACCGTGGCCCTGGTCGAAGACGACTCGCGGGTACGCGAGCGATTCGAGCGCGCCATTGCCACCGAGCCGAGCTTGCGTTGCCTGTTTGCGGCCAGCACCGCGCACGAGCTACTGGCATGGTTCGCAGAAAACGCGGTCGACGTGCTGCTGGTCGATCTGGGCTTGCCCGACACGCCGGGGCTCGAGGTGATCCGCCGCGCGCGCCGCATGCAGCCGGCCTGCGCGGTGATGGTGATCACCATGTTCGGCGACGAAGCCAACATGCTGCAGGCCTTCGAGGCCGGCGCCGGCGGCTATCTGCTGAAGGACGGCACCGAGGCCGACCTCGCGGCGCATGTGCTCAGCCTGCATGGCGGCGGCTCGCCGATGTCGCCCATCATCGCCCGGCAGCTGCTGGTGCGCTGGCAGGCCGATACGCCGCACGCGGCCCCGGCGGTGCCTGTTGCCGAAGGCGGGCCGGTGGCCTTGTCGAAGCGCGAGTCCGAGGTGCTCAACCTGGTGGCACGCGGCTTCATCTACCCCGAGATTGCACAGCAGATGGGCTTGTCGGTGAGCACCATCCAGACCCACGTGCGCAACATCTACGGCAAGCTCGACGTGCACAACAAGACCGAAGCCGTGTTCGAAGCGCGGCAGCTCGGGTTGCTGCGCAGCTGATGAAACGCTGGCTCGCGGTGCTGCTGGGCCTGTGCCCATGCCTGTGCCTTTTCGCGCCCCTCTGCCTGGCGCAAGAAGTCATCACCCTCGACCATGCGCAGGCGACGCTGCGGCCCGAGGGCCTGCCGGCCCGCGAAGGCGACGTCGACCTGAGCCGGCGCTGGGACCTGGAGTTTCCCGGCCGCGACGGCAGCGCCACCTACCGCATCGCCCTGCCGCCGCGCGAGGGCAGCGAGCCGATGGCGCTGCTGTTCTCGCGTGTGGGCAACCAGGTGCTGGTGCAGGTCAACGGCGCGACGGTGCAACGCCTGGGCATGCTGGGCGAGCCGCGGTTCAATGCAGCGAAGACGGCCTACGTCGTCACCGTGCCGGCGGCCCTGCTGCATGCCGACCGGCCGAATGAACTGACGGTCGAGGTGACCATCCAGCGGCAGCGCTGGGGCGGCCTCTCGCTCATTCGTTACGGCCCGCAGACGGCCGTGGAACCGCTCTACGCCGAGCACCGCCGCCTGCGGCATTTCTCGTCGGTGATCTTCGCGGTGAGCCTCACGGTGATGGGCGGCCTCGCCTTCGGTCTGTGGTGGCGCCAGCGCGATGCGCTGTACGGCTGCTTCAGCCTCGCGGCGCTCCTCGGCGTGGTGCGCAACCTCGATCAGGTGTGGCCCGACGTGCCCGTGCCCTGGCCGCTGTGGGGCGCCTTCGCTGCCGTCTGCTATGCGTGTCACCTGGCGCTGATCTGCCGCTTTGCGTTGCTCGCGCTGGGCGAGGCGCCGGCCTGGGCCGGCCGTGCGATCTACGCGGCGATGACGCTGTCGTCGCTGCTGGCGGTGCTGTCTTTCTCGCTCGCGATGCCGGGCCTCTGGACCGCGGGCCTCGCGGTGCTGGTGCCGGTGGGGCTGGGCTCGCTGTGGGTCATCGTGCGGGCCACGCTGCGCGGGCGCGGCCGCTTCGGCTGGGTGCTGGTGGCGGCGGCCAGCATTGCCGTGGCGACCGGCATCTACGACCTGGGTTTCATCCGCGCCGGCCATTCGACCGGGCTGCGTTACTCGCTGATGCCGCACGCGATCTTCGTCTTCGTGCTGATCATGGCTGGCCTGGTGGCTGAGCGCTACAGCCGTTCTGTCGCCGACTACCGCGCCCTCAACGCCAACCTCGCGCAGCGGGTGGCCGAGCGCGAAGCGCAGCTGCACGATGCGTTCGACGCGCTGCGCGCGCAGCAGCAGGAGCAGGCCGTGCTCACCGAGCGGCAGCGCATCATGCGCGAGATCCACGACGGCATCGGCTCGCAACTGGTCGGCCTGATGATCATGGTGAACCAGCGCAACGTGGACCCGGCGGTGCTCGAAGACCAGGTCAAGCTGGCGCTCGACGAGATGCGCATGGCGGTCGATTCGCTGCAGCCGATGCACGGCGACCTGACCATCGTGCTGGCCACGCTGCGCTATCGCCTGCAGCCGCGGCTGCAATCTGCGGGCATCCAGGTGATGTGGGACGTGTCGCCGCTGCCGCCGATGGACCAGCTCTCTCCGCAGTCGGTGCTGCAGGTGCAGCGCATCCTGCTCGAAGGCTTCACCAACGTGCTGAAGCATTCGCGCGCTACGCAGGTCACGGTGCAGGCGCGCTGGGAAGACGGCCCCGAGCCGAAGGTGCTGCTGTCACTCATCGACGATGGTGTCGGCTTGCCGGCCGAGGTGTCGCAGGCCGGCCATGGGCTGACGAACATGCGGGCCCGTGCGAGCGCCATCGGCGCCGAGCTGAAGGTCGAGAACGCACCGGTCCGCGGCACGCGCCTGGTGATCGAATGGCCGCTGCGCGGTACCGAGAATGAGGGTGGCACCCAAACGCCCGTAACGGTTTCATAACGCCTCGCTCGAAACACTGTCTCCAACCACTGCGGCACGGTGCCGCAGGGATTCCCTGGAGACAACTCATGCAGCCGATCCGAAACGAAACCTCCGCATCGCTCAAACGCCTGGCCACGCTGATGGCCGTGGTGGGCGCTACCGCTGCCGGTCTGGCCGCCTGTGGCGGAGGAGGGGACAGCAGCCCGACCCCACCGCCGCCCTCGGTCACCCCGCCATCACCACCACCACCTCCTCCGCCTGCGGCGCCGGGCACGGTGCTCAGCGGCAAGCTCTACGGGCCGACGGGTGCGCAGGTCACCTTGCAGAACAACGGCGGCGACGACCTCGTGGCCAGCGTCCTTGCGTCTGCCGGCGGCCCGTATCCGTATGACGCCACCGCATTCGCCTTCACCGCCAAGCTGCTCGACGGCGTGGCATACGCAGCCACCTTGAAGACCGTGCCTGCCGGCCTGGCCTGCTCGGTCTACTTTGGGGGCGCCGGCACCATGCCCGTCGCGGCGGGCGCCTTGCGCGTCGGGTGCGAGTACCAGTTCGACCATGTGAACCGCAGCGCCGACGACAGCGTGGTCGGCACCTACTACGACACCTACCAGTACAGCATGGGTGGCAGCGACGAGCCGATCGGCACGACGACCCAGGCCACTGGAGAAGGTCGCTTCGTCGCCTTCACGTCATCGGCCACGGTGCCGGGGGCGTCGAACGGCTACCGCCAGGTGTTCTGGCGAGATCGCTATGACGGCACCACCTACATGGTCAGCGCGGTGGACGGCGCAGTAGGCGGCGCGCCCGGCAACGACAACAGCTATGCACCAGCCATCTCAGCCGACGGCCTGACGGTCGTGTTCGAGTCGTCCGCCAGCAACCTGGTGGCCAACGACACCAACGCGGTGTCCGACATCTTCGTCTGGTCGCGGCTCGACCCGGGCAAACTCACGCGAGTCAGCGTGGGCGCCGGCGACGTGCAGGCCAACGGAGCCAGCAGCGAGCCCACCGTGTCGGGTGATGGCAAGGTGGTCGCGTTCTCCAGCGGTGCGAGCAACCTCACCGGCGGGGTGAGCGGCAACAGCACCATCAACGTGATTCGCCGAGACCTGGCGAGCGGCACCAACACGCTGGTGACGAGCGACTACACCAACGGCAGCGGTGTTGGCGGCGCGCGGCCCCATCTGTCGGAAGACGGTACGCGGCTGGCCTTCTATTCGTATTCGTCGAAGATCGTTCCGGGCGATGTGAATGCCCTGTGGGATGTGTTCGTTTACGACAGCAGCACGGGTGCCAAGTCCCGCGTCAGCCTCAGCAGCACGGGCGGCGAGCGCAACCAGGGCAACGAAAGCATCAGCCGCGTCGTCGCACCGGTGATCTCGGGCAACGGCCGCTACGTGGCCTATGCCACCACCTCCACCAACGTGGTGCCCAACGACACCAACGACAAGCAGGACGTGTTCGTCGTCGACACGCAGACCGGCAGCGTGGTTCGGGCCAGCGTGGGCAACGGCGGCACGCAGGGCAATGCCGACAGCCCCATCGGCCAGGGCGAGCGCCTGGCGATCTCGTACGACGGCGCCTGGGTGGCGTTTTCCACCTATGCCAACAACCTCGGTGCCGGCGCAGGCGGGTCGGGCATCGGCAACGTGGTGATGCGCAACTGGGTGACCGGCGAGACGAAGGCCGTGACGGACAAGACCACCGGCAGCGTCAGCACGGCCTCGATGTCGCGCAAGGCGGGCTATGTGCTGTTCGGCAGCTCGAACGCGCTCGATGCGCGCTTCACCGCCAGCGGGCTGTTCGCTGCCTTCACCGGGTTGCAGCCGTCCTTCGCCTGGGAGCAGTGAGCGTCCGCAGCCGGTCGGCACTTACCTCAGAGGAGCGCCGTCAATACGGGTCATGAAAAAGGGGCGACTCGCGTCGCCCCTTTTGTCTTGCGTGCAGGTTGTTGTTTTACAGCCCAGCAGCCGCCTTCAGCACGGCAGCCTTGTCGGTCCGTTCCCAGCTGAACTCCGGCTCCTCGCGGCCGAAGTGCCCATACGCCGCCGTCTTCTCATAGATCGGCCGCAGCAGGTCCAGCATCTGGATGATGCCCTTCGGGCGCAGGTCGAAATGCTCGTTCACCAGCGCGGCGATCTTGTCGTCGGAAATCTTGCCGGTGCCTTCGGTGTAGACCGTCACGTTCATCGGCTTGGCGACGCCGATGGCGTAGGCCACCTGGATCTGGCACTGGCGGGCGATGCCGGCGGCCACGATGTTCTTGGCCACGTAGCGTGCGGCGTAGGCGGCCGAGCGGTCGACCTTGCTCGGGTCCTTGCCGCTGAACGCGCCACCACCGTGCGGGCAGGCGCCGCCGTAGGTGTCGACGATGATCTTGCGGCCGGTCAAACCGCAGTCGCCTTGCGGGCCGCCGATGACAAAGCGGCCGGTCGGGTTGATCAGGTAACGCGTGTTCTTCAGCCACTCTTTCGGCAGCACCGGCTTGATGATCTCTTCGATGATGGCTTCGGTGAACGAGGCCTTCATCTTGGTCGAGGTCTCGCTCTGGTCGGGGCTGTGCTGCGTGCTCAGCACGACGGTGTCGATGCTGTGCGGCTTGCCGTCGACATAACGCATCGTGACCTGGCTCTTGGCATCGGGGCGCAGGAAGGGCAGGCGGCCGTCCTTGCGCAACTGGGCCTGGCGCTCGACGAGGCGGTGCGCGTAGTAGATGGGCGCGGGCATCAGCTCGGGCGTTTCGTCGCAGGCGTAGCCGAACATCAGGCCCTGGTCGCCGGCACCGATGTTGAGGTGGTCATCGCTCGCGTGGTCCACGCCCTGGGCGATGTCGTTCGACTGCTTGTCGTAGCAGACCATCACCGCGCAGCCCTTGTAGTCGATGCCGTACTCGGTGTTGTCGTAGCCGATGCGCTTGATGGTGTCGCGCGCCACCTGGATGTAGTCGACGTGCGCGTTGGTGGTGATCTCGCCGGCCAGCACCACGAGGCCGGTGTTCGTCAGCGTCTCGGCGGCCACGCGCGAACGCGGGTCTTGTTTGAAGATCGCGTCGAGGATGGCATCGGAAATCTGGTCGGCGACCTTGTCGGGGTGGCCTTCAGAAACGGACTCGGACGTGAAAAGGAAATCGTTCGACACTCTTAAACTCCAGTAGGTTGCACACTGCGTTGCCGGCCTAATCTGCTTGGAGGAGCGGCGAACGCTTTAGCAGAATTTTTTGAGCCGATCTTTTGAAAGATTTGCCCGGCAGCGCCTTGCGGCCTCTGCGTCGCCCTGCAAGTAGTTCATAACTCGGCGATGGCCGCATTATAGAAAGAGATGTTGACCCTTTTCCGATGGTTGTCCGGCCTTTCTCTGGGCCTTTTGCACACGCTGGGCAGCGCCCTGGGGTGGGTGACCTACGCGCTCTCGCCCACCTATCGCCGCCGCATGGCTGCCAATGCCGCGCAAGCCGGGCTGAGCGCCGCGCAATGGAAGCCTGCGATTGCCTCGGCGGGCCGCATGGTGATGGAGCTGCCTTACCTGTGGATGCGCCTGCCCGGCGAGCCCATCCGGCCGCGCATGCGCTACGAGAACGAGGGTTTGCTCGATGCGGCGCTGGCCCGCGGCAAGGGCGTGTTGCTGCTCACGCCGCACATGGGTTGTTTCGAAGTGGCGGCGCAGGCCATCGCCGAGCGCTTCGGTGCCACAAGCCCGATCACCGTGCTGTACCGCCCAGCCCGCAAGCCGTGGTTGCGCGAGCTGGTCAAGACGTCGCGCGAGCGGCCACAGCTGTTCGCGGCACCCGCTTCGCTGGCCGGTGTGCGGCAGATGATCCGCGCGCTGCGCAAGGGCCAGATGGTGGGCTTGCTGCCCGACCAGGTGCCGCCCGAAGGCATGGGCGTGTGGGCGCCGTTCTTCGGCCGCGAGGCCTACACCATGACGTTGGCCACGCGCCTGGTGCAGCAGACCGGTGCCGAGCTGCTGCTGACCTGGGCCGAGCGGCTGCCGCGCGGTGCGGGCTATGTGCAACGCTTTCTGCCTTTCCCTGAAGCGCTGCCTGCCGATGCCGCAGAATCCGCCGCGGCCATCAACCGCGCGATGGAGTCGCTGATCCGGCAGAACCCCGGGCAGTACCTCTGGGGCTACCACCGCTACAAGGCGCCGCGGGAGCAGCCGGCGGCCGATGGCATCGAACAGAACAAGGAGTAGTCGTTGGAGTTGCTGGGCACACGCCTTCTGCTGGGTTTGCTGTGGTTGCTGCAGTGGCTACCGATGCCGCTACTGGCTGCGCTGGGCCGCGGCCTGGGCCGCCTGCTGTGGCTGGCCGCAGGTTCACGCCGCAGCATCGCGCTGCGCAACATCGAGCTGTGTTTCCCGGAGAAGTCGGCCCCGGAGCGTCGCCTTCTTGCCAAGGAGCACTTTCAATGGCTGGGCCGCAGCATCCTCGAGCGCAGCCTGCTGTGGTTCGCGTCAGCCGAGCGGCTGAAGAAGGTGATCCAGGTCGAAGGCGACGTGAAGCTGGCCGAGCGCAGCGACAAGCCGGTGATGTGGTTGGTGCCGCACTTCATGGGGCTCGACGTGGCCGGCGTCGCGGTGCTGATCTTCCAGAACCACGAAGGCTGCTCGATGTACCAGGAGCAGAGCAACCGCGCGATGAACGAAGTGATCCGCCGCGGCCGGCTGCGATTCGGCCACGCGCAGATCTTCCCGCGCAGCGACAAGGCCTTGCCGCTGATTCGCGCCATCCGCCGTGGTGTGGCCTTCTTCAACCTGCCCGACATGGACTTCGGCGAGCGTGACGCTGCCTTCGTACCCTTCTTCGGCGTGCCGGCTGCCACGCTGCTGGCGCCCTCGCGCATGGCGCGCGCGCTCGACATGATCGTGCAGCCGGTGATCGCCGAGATGCTGCCCGGCGGGCAGGGCTACAAGGTGCGCTTCGGCGACCCATGGACGCATTTCCCCACCGACGACGCGCTGGCTGACACCGCGGCGATGAACCGCTGGATCGAGGAAGAGATCCGCCGCAACCCGGCGCAGTACCTGTGGGTGCACAAGCGCTTCAAGACGCGGCCGCAAGGCGAGGCCTCGCTGTATTGACGGCCCCCAGTCGCTTCGCTCCTGCCCCCGAGGGGCGCCACCCAGCGGCCCGGCAAAGCCGGTTCCGCGGGCGTGGCTTGATAGGTCGCTTCGCTTTGCTCGCTGACGGCGATAATCCGGCGCATGAAACTGCGGTTCACCAAGATGCAGGGCGCGGGCAACGACTTCGTCGTGCTCGACGCCACGCAGGCCCCCATCGACCTGAGCGCCGAGCAGTACCGCGTGCTGGGCGATCGCCGCTTTGGCGTTGGCGCCGACCAGATCCTCGTGGTCGAAGCCAGCCGCACGCCGGGGGTCGACTTTCGCTACCGCATCTTCAACGGCGGCAGCGGTGACGAGGTGGAGCAGTGCGGCAACGGCGCGCGCTGTTTCGTGCGCTTCGTGCGCGACAAGCACCTCACCGACAAGACCACCCTCCGCGTCGACACCGTCAACAGCCTGCTCGAGCTGCGCCTGCAGCCCGATGGCCGCGTGACGGTCGACATGGGCGCGCCGGTGTTCGACCCGGCGCTCATTCCCTTCCACGCCGCCGGCAGCCAGCCGCGCCCGCAAGGCGACTTTGCGCTTTGGCCGCTCGACGTGGGCGTGGATGTTGCCGTGCTCTCGATGGGCAACCCTCATGCGGTGCAAATCGTGGCCGACGTCGACACGGCACCAGTCGAAACACAAGGCCCGCTGATCGAGAGCGACCGGCACTTTCCGCGCAAGGTCAACGCCGGCTTCATGCAGATCGTGAGCCGCAGCCATATTCGTCTGCGCGTGTACGAACGCGGCGCGGGCGAGACCTTGGCGTGCGGTACCGGCGCCTGTGCAGCGGTCGTTGCCGGCATCCGCCTCGGCTTGCTGGACAGCCGCGTCGATGTCGATGCGCGCGGTGGCCGCCTCAGCATCGAGTGGCAAAGCGGCGAGAGCCACGTGCTGATGACCGGCCCGGCCGAAACCGTCTACGAAGGCGAGATCGAACTATGAGAACCATGAAGGGCGACCTGTGACCATCCAAGGCATCACCGAGCAAGACATCGCGAACTACCTGGCCAACACGCCGGGGTTCTTCGAGCGCCACGCTGAGCTGCTGGCCGCCATCCAGATCACCAGCCCGCACGGGCAGCGTGCGGTGTCGCTGCAAGAGCGGCAGATGGAGATGCTGCGCGACAAGCACAAGGGCCTGGAGCAACGCATCGTCGAGATGATTCGCCACGGGCAAGAGAACGTGGCCATCGCCGACAAGCTGCACAAGTGGACGCGCGCCATCATGCTCACCACCAACCCCGGCGACCTGCCGGCGGTGCTGGTGAACGAGCTCAAGCACCAGTTCCTGATTCCCCAGGCCGCCATTCGCGTGTGGGGTGCGGCCGAGGCCTTCGGCATGCTGGCCTTTGCCAAGGGCGTGAGCGAAGACGCGCGCAGTTTCGCGTCCAGCCTCACCGTGCCGTACTGCGGCGTCAATTCGGGTTTCGAGGCGGTGTCGTGGCTGGAAGACTCGCGCCTCGTCGCATCGATGGCGCTCATTCCGCTGCGCAGCGGTGAGTCACCCGAAGCCTTCGGCATGCTGGTGCTGGCCTCGCCCGACCCCACGCGCTACAGCGCCGACATGGGCACCGAGTTCCTGTCGCGCATCGGCGAGATCGCCAGCGCGGGGCTCGCGCGGCTGCTGCCGGTGAAGTGACATGAAGACGCCGGCAGGACGAGCGCCTGGTCGCTCCCGTGCCGGCTCGCAGTCCGCCGGGGGCGCGATGGAGCTTGCCGGCGACGGTGTGGTTGTCGTCGTCATCGACGAAGACATTCGGCGTCATCTGGTTCACCTGGAAGTCGAGCGCCGCCTCGCGGGCCGCACGCTCACGCTCTATGGCGAATCGCTCGCCAGGTTGCAGAGGTTCGCGGCCGATGCCGGTGTCGCGATTCTTGCAGCGCAGGTGCATCACGTTCGCCGCTGGGCCGCGCAATTGCATTCTCAGGGGCTCGCTTCGCGCAGCATCGCGCTCACTTTGTCGGCCTGGCGCGGCTTTTACCGCTGGGCGGGGCGTGAAGGCATGGTGGCGCTCAACCCGGTCGAAGGCGTGCGAGCACCCAAGGCGGCCAAGCCGCTGCCCAAGGCCTTGTCGGTGGACCATGCCGTGGCCTTGGCCGAGTCGGTCGACATGCCCGGCGACCCGACGCTCGCGACCCGCGACCACTGCATGGTCGAGCTGCTCTACGGCTGCGGCCTGCGCGTGGGCGAATTGGTCGGGCTCGATGTGCGGGCCGGCGCCCAGGCTGCCGGTTGGGTCGATGCCGCCGATGCCTTGGCCCATGTGCTCGGCAAAGGTGGCAAGCGCCGCAGCGTGCCGGTGGGTGGCCCGGCCTTGAAGGCGTTGCGCGAGTGGGTGACCCAACGTGCCTCGCTGGCCGCGCCCGACGAAGCAGCGCTCTTCGTCAGCCAGCGCGGCACACGCATCACGCCGAGCCAGGTGCGGTCGCGGCTGAAAGCACGCGCGCTGCAGGCGGGCCTGCCGACGCATGTTCATCCGCACATGCTGCGGCATTCGTTCGCGTCGCACCTGTTGCAATCCAGCGGTGACTTGCGCGCGGTGCAGGAACTTCTCGGCCACGCCAACATCACGACGACGCAGGTCTACACGAAGCTCGACTTTCAGCACCTCGCGAAGGTGTATGACGCTGCACACCCTCGCGCAAAGAAGCGTTGATTCGTCACCCGCCGGTCACCCGCCGTTCGGGCTGTGGCGTTCACGAGAGAATTCAGGCATGAAAGCAATCACCCTGAGAGAAGGCAAGGAGCGCTCGCTGTTGAAGCGCCACCCGTGGGTCTTCGAGAGCAGCATCCATTCCGGCAAGGCCGATGCGGGAGAGACCGTGCGCGTGAACGCACGCGATGGCAAGTTCCTCGCGTGGGCGGCGTTCAGCCCGCAGTCGCAGATCCGCGTGCGCGCCTGGAGCTTCGACGAGGTCGAGCGCATCGACGCGGCCTTCTTCGAGCGGCGCATCGCGCAGGCCCTGGCTATTCGCGCCCGCCTGCCGATCGCCAGTGACGGCTTGCGGCTCATTCACGGTGAAGCCGACGGTCTGCCCGGCCTCATCGTCGATCGCTATGCCGACACGCTGAGTGTGCAGTTTCTGAGCGCCGGCTCTGAGCGGTGGAAGAGCACCATCGCCGACCTCTTGCTCGCGGCCACCGGCCTCACGCGCCTGTACGAGCGCAGCGACGCCAGCACGCGCGGGCTCGAAGGCCTGCCGGAAGTGAAGGGCTGGTTGCGCGGCGAAGGCCCCACCGAACTGACCATTCGAGAACACAACTGGCAACTCACGCTCGATGTCGCCGAAGGCCACAAGACCGGCTTCTACCTCGACCAGCGCGACAGCCGCAAGCTCTTTGCCGACACGGTGCGCCACTTCGGTTTTCAGCGCGTGCTGAACTGCTATTGCTACACCGGCGGCTTCAGCGTTGCGGCATTGGCTGGCGGTGCAAGCCATGTGACCAGCGTCGATTCATCCGCCCCGGCGCTCGAGCGCGCCACGGCGCATGTCGCGCTGAACGGCTTCGACCCGTCTCGCCACACCGCGCTCGATGCCGACGTGAACCAGACCCTGCGCGATGCCTTACAGCGAGGCCAGCGCTTCGATGCCATCGTGCTCGACCCACCCAAGTTCGCGCCGACCGCGGCCCATGCCGAGCGTGCTGCCCGGGCCTACAAAGACATCAACCGCCTGGCCTTCATGCTGCTGGAGCCAGGCGGCGCGCTGTTCACCTACTCGTGCTCGGGCGGCATCAGCCCCGACCTGTTCCACAAGATCGTGGCCGGCGCCGGGCTTGATGCGAACGTGGATGGTCTGGTCTATGCCCGCTCCGGCGCGGCACCCGATCACCCGATGACGGTGACTTTCCCCGAAGGCGAGTACCTCAAGGGCCTGGTAATTCTCAAGAAGTAGCGGCGGCCCGCGCGGCCTGCGGCAGCGTGATCGAAGGCTCGAACTTCGCGCGGTGCACGCTGAAGAAGCTCTTCACGTTGCGCACGTTCGCGTCTTGCGTGAACAGCCGCTGCACCAGCGCGTGATACGCCGCCATGTCGGCCACCTGCAGCACCAGCATGAAGTCGGGCCCCGGCGAGACGCGGTAGCACTGCTGCACGGCCGCGTCGTCCACGGCCTTCGCTTCGAACGCGGCCAGGTGTTCGGCGCCTTGCCGATCGAGCGTCACCTCGGCCAGGGCGGTGAGCCCCGCACCAAGGCGCTCGGCCGACAAGACCGCGATGCGCCGTTCAATCACGCCGGCCTCGACCAGCCGCTTCACGCGCCTCAGGCAAGTGGCCGCGGAGGTGTGTGCGGCAGCCGCGAGGTCTTGATTGGACAGCGAGGCATCACGCTGGAGCAGGCCCAGCAGTCGCAAATCGGTGTCGTCGAGGCTGAGTGGTGTCGATTCTGGCTGCGACATTTAGGATAATATGAAATATTAATTCGTATCGTGCTGATCGAGGCGGAGTATTTCATTTGATACGTGAACTTGCAAACATCGGCCACGTGCAGATGCCTACCATCCTGTCTGTTCCAGATTTCTGAGGAGACACGTCATGTGTGGCATCGTCGGCGCCGTCAGCACCCGCAACATCGTTCCGATCCTGGTCGAGGGCTTGAAGCGCCTGGAGTACCGGGGCTATGACTCCTGCGGCGTGGCCGTACATCAGAACGGCCAGCTGCGCCGCGCCCGCAGCACCGCCCGCGTGGCCGAGCTCGAAGCGAACATCGCGCATGACGGCATAGAAAGCGGCACCGGCATCGCCCACACGCGCTGGGCCACGCACGGCGCGCCAGCCGTGCACAACGCGCACCCGCATTTCTCGCCCGGGCCGGCCAAGTCAGCCAAGGGTGCAGAGGGCGGGCAAGCCGCCGTGGGCCGGGTGGCGCTGGTGCACAACGGCATCATCGAAAACCACGACGAGCTGCGCAACGAACTCAAGGCGCGTGGCTATGTGTTCGACAGCCAGACCGACACCGAGGTCATTGCCCACCTTGTCGACCACTTGTATGACGGCGACCTGCTCGCCGCCGTGCAGCAGGCTGTGACGCACCTGCGTGGCGCCTACGCCATCGCAGTGTTCTGCCGCGACGAACCACACCGCGTGATCGGCGCACGCGAAGGCTCGCCGCTCGTGCTGGGTGTCGGTGCCGGTGACCGCAAGGGCGATTTCTTTCTCGCGTCCGATGCGATGGCGCTGGCCGGTGTGACCGACCAGATCGCCTACCTCGAAGAAGGCGACGTGGTCGATCTGCAACTGGGCAAGGTGTGGGTCACCGCACGCGCGCCGGGCAGTGCCGCTTTCAAAACAGTGGAGCGCGAGGTGCGCACGGTGCTCGTCCACACCGGGGCGGCCGAGCTCGGCCCCTACCGCCACTACATGCAGAAAGAGATCTTCGAGCAGCCGCGTGCGATCTCCGACACGCTCGAGGCCGTGGGCGGCGTCTCGCCCGAACTCTTTGGCGATGGGGCCTACAGCGTCTTCAAGGACGTGGACCAGGTGCTCATCCTCGCCTGCGGCACCAGCTACTACAGCGGCTCGGTGGCCAAGTACTGGCTCGAGAGCATCGCCAAGATTCCAGTGAGCGTAGAGGTGGCTAGCGAATACCGCTACCGCGACAGCGTGCCCAACCCTCGCACGCTCGTTGTCACCATCACGCAAAGCGGCGAGACGGCCGACACGCTGGCCGCGCTGAAGCATGCGCGCAACCTGGGCATGAGGCACACGCTGACGGTCTGCAACGTGGCCACCAGCGCCATGGTGCGCGAATGCTCGCTGGCCTACATCACCCACGCCGGCGCAGAGATCGGTGTCGCGTCGACCAAGGCCTTCAGCACCCAGCTCGTCGGCCTCTTCCTGCTGACGCTGGCCCTCGCCCAAGTGCGCGGCCATCTCACCGATGAACAAGAGCACGCGCACCTCAAAGCCCTGCGCCATTTGCCCGTCGCCGTGCAAGCCGTGCTCGCGCTCGAGCCGCAAGTCATCGCGTGGTCAGACATCTTTGCGCGCAAGGAGAACGCGCTCTTCCTCGGCCGCGGCCTGCACTACCCCATCGCATGCGAAGGTGCGCTCAAGCTCAAGGAGATCAGCTACATCCACGCCGAGGCCTACCCCGCTGGCGAACTCAAGCACGGCCCGCTCGCGCTCGTGACCGCCGAGATGCCCGTGGTGACCGTCGCCCCCAACGACGCGCTGCTCGAGAAGCTCAAGAGCAACCTGCAGGAAGTGCGCGCCCGCGGCGGCGAGCTGTTCGTGTTTGCCGACGCCGACTCGCACATCGAATCCGGCGAAGGCTTGCACGTGATCCGCATGCCCGAGCACTACGGCCCGCTGTCACCGATCCTGCACGTGATCCCGCTGCAGTTGCTGGCGTATCACACCGCGTGTGCGCGGGGGACGGATGTGGACAAGCCTCGTAACCTCGCTAAGAGCGTAACGGTCGAGTGACTGTCATGAGTCGCTAATGTTCTGCGGTCAAGAAATAGAAGTGGGTCTCCTACCCCGTTGAAGTAGGTCGCGTACCCCGCCAAAGTGGGGCTCTCTCCTATGCGTGGAATTGCTTTTCTACTCGATGCCGAGTTGCGTCCAGGCATGCCGAACCCCCTACAAGTTGCCGGCGTTGCACCGCGCAATTGACGGTAAACCTGTGCTTTGAGCAGCGACAGCGCTCGCTGTCGATTTCGGAGTGGCACTCGCGGCGCGTACCTGCATTCGCGCACAGTGCCCCCCTGCCAGGAGTGTTGCTCCCGAACGTAGGTAGTGTCGGAGAAGCCAATAACTCAGCGCTCCGCATAGCCTTTAGCCGTTCGGCGAACTTCCCGGTACCGCCCAGCGACCAGCGCCTCGAGCGGTGTGAGTCCTGCTAGCGAGCCCTTGGGCGAAGTCCAGAAAATCGGTTGGGCAGCCTTGGGTAGGACTGACAACAACTTGCAAACCGAGGTGAACTGCCGGCGATGTTGAGGCGTTAGCGCGGCCACCATCTTCGACAATCGCGAATCGACCGTCGTTGGTGAAAACTCAGCCAGTTGACGCAATAGGTCTTCGGTCTGGTCAGTCAACGGTAGGTGTCGCAGCTCATGCGTCTCCACGTCATATCGCATTCCGTCGACGTACAGGAACGCCAACCAATACTCCGGCTCTCCCTGTCTGTGACAGCTGGCCACGCGCAAGGTGCCAACGTGTCGCGCTTCCAGCGCTGGCAGTAGTTCTCTGATGCGAACCGACAGCTCCGGCGGTGTCTTCAGGTCTAGTTCCATGGTCTCAACGTTGAAAGCGCTCGCGGTACAAGGCCTCGACGTCGGCGCGCTTGGCGCCAACAGATGCCTCGACGAGAGCAAGGTCAGACGTGGCGACAACAAGTTTGCGCTCCGACGAGTCGTAGCGGGGCGTGAACGTCACGCGTTGGGCGCCCAATTGCATGACCCAGGGCTGCCTGAGGTATCGCGTGGGCTCCTTGCGTTCTTGCAGGTACTTCATGGTTCTGAATTCTTGAAATAAGGCTCCGCCACCAGCGGGGCAATGCAAGGCACGGGCACGAGTCGTGGCCTTGCGAGCCCCTGCTGGGGCATGCGAGCGTTCATGTGGTCACCTCGTTGTCTGGACTGAAACTCAGCACAACCGCCCCCGGAATGCATCGAGCCACGTCAGCCAGTGTGGAGAGCACGACGGGTTCGTCGAACCTGAGTGCCAAGACTCCTGGCTCGCCGGCGCCGACCAGCGGCTCCGTGCAACCACCGGCGCCCAGGAGTTCGATTGCTTCGTCCTGTGTCATGCCCGGCGGCAGTCGCAAGCGGAGCGTGAATGTTTGGGGATGGCTCATTGGCGAACTACGCAATCACCTGCCGGTCACAAAAAACCATCCAAAGGTCTCCCCTCGACCAGCGCAGTGAGGACGCCTCGTAGTGACCCGACTTGTGGCGATGCATCAGATGCACCGGGACGGTCTCTCCGCGAACGAGCCTATGCAGCAGTTCGAGCTGCTCTTCGAACGAGATTCCGGAGACATAGCTGCCAGCATGTGGACCGTCCATCAATTTGCCGTAACACGAGAGAAGGAACCAAGACCTGCTGCCAATCAGATGCTCTGCCTTGCGATGTACCTCCAGTCGCAGGCGGAAAATGTTGAATGCGGGCTGGTCCATCGACGGTGCTCCGACTCAGATTGCTCCGCGGGCTACCGTGCGGAACCCGGTGTGTCGTTCATCGGCGGCAGCAAACCCAGCTCTCGCGCCAACTCCCTTGGCAGGGCGACCGTGACCGAAGCTCCGCCACTGCTCAGCGTCTCCAGCTGGACCGAGACTCCGTCGAGCCGGAGGTAGACAGGGGTCTCTGGGTCGCCCTCTATCGCAGCAAGTTCATCCAGTACGTCGTCGTAAAGGTGAAACCCTGGGCGTTCCTTTGTTCGGCTCCGCGACCTGAGGCTGCTCTTGGTGCTCATTGAGCACTCCCGTAAGTGGCTCTCGAATCGCAAGCCAGATGGACCTGCACCAAAAGACGCACTCGATGGACGTCGCTCGACACGCCTCTTTGCTGCGAAGCTTCCCTGTCCGCCACGACTTTGACACGAGCGGCGTCACTCAGCGGAAAGGGACGAGGGCAGTGGCACTCCACGCGCGCGACGTGCCAGGCGCGTCGTGAATTCGCGGACAAGACTTGTGCTTGCACTTCGGCCGCAGCGAAGGCCTGAACGGCCAACTGCCGATAAGCCAGGAGCTGTGCCTCGTACGAGGCGCTGCCGAAGCTGGCCTCGTCGACCTGCAGGTCGTGCCAAAGCTCTTCGTAGTACGAGAGTTCTTGCAGCGAGCCGTTCGGGAACTGCTGAGCGGCGGCCTTCATTCAACGCTCCGGGCTCTCGCCAGTGGCACGCGCAGCCCACACCGCTGCACTCACGTCCGAGAACTGGGAGGCCTTGTTGATGCGGGCCCAGGTGCGCCACACGCACTCGGCATCCTTGTCCACGCCGGGTCGGCCCTTCAGCTGGTAGACGCGTCCGGAACTGGTGACGGCGCACAGGGACTTGCTATCGAAGACCTGCACGCACGAGCTGACGCGACCCTCGCGGTCTTCAACCGCGTAGCCGACGAGGTGGCGGTCTCCGTTCGGCAGCTCTAGCACCTGCCAGTTGGTCAGGGTGGCCTCAGGCTCGTCCTCGACAGATGCAATAGTCCAGACGTTTGGACTCGCGGGGCTTGACATTAGATGCTCCTCAAAGGGTGGCGAACTGGCCCTGCCCACCGCTCCCTAGAGCAAGGCGGTCGAGTCCGCAAACTGGTCTCACTGGTCCTCGTTTGTGTCCGGCATTTTTTCGGCTAGCAAGGCAATCGACGTTCGGCGTATGCCGCACGTATGGCCTCAAGCAAGACAAGACGGACCGGGTCCACGTCTGCCTCGGTCGCAGGCCGGAACTCGACTTCGGTCCAGCCTTCTTCCTGAACCGAAGTCACACGGATGTCGGGGCCAATCGGCTCCACCGCCAATCGAAGCCGCGGGCTTCCGAACGGCGAGGTGTCCAAGACATCGACCTCGAAGGTTGCGCAGGTCCAGCTGTCAGTCGCTGGCCAGGCGCTGGCTTCCGGGATGACCTCCGAGCCAAGTTGCGTCATGCACACCGCCTTGACCGCAAGTTCGACGAGGTGCTGGCTGCCGGGCTCGAACTCTAAATTTGCCGACGTCGCTTCGCCGGTGCGTTCGTTGACGGTCACCAAGGGCAAGCTGTGCACAGCGCCGCCCAGCGGCACACGAAAGCGGGTCTGCCACTGGAGCTTCGTCACGGGTACAGGACTCCCTTGCCCGTGAACGACCAAAGTCGCCCGCATGTTCCAGCCGTCTCTGAGGTGCGCCTGCCACGCCGCGTCCTGAAGCGCCGCCTTGACGTCCGCGTGGCCAACACCGTGCCAAGCCGAACAGATGAGCACCCGAGCTCTCGTCGCTTCGTCGGTCGGCCAGCCTTCGGTCGTGGTGTCTAGTGCGAGCCACTGCGACACGCCGTGCGCCTCGATATATCGCCGAACGGCGGACCACATCGTGCGAACGCGGCGCGGTTGCTGGATGTCGTCCAGTTCGTCAATCTGGTCGCAGGCGCCGACGATGTGGCGCCGCATCCAATGCGGCGCCAGTTCGCGCAACTGCTGCAGCGTCATCTTCTGCAACCAGCTCGAGCAAATGACGATTTGCAGGTTCCGCCTGACGATGACGTCATGGGCGTCATGGGCAAACTGGAACGGTGAGGCGCCCATGACGATGCAGCGAGCGACGCCTTGGCGGTCGACGTAAGTGCCTTCGGGGTGGAACACCCCGTCGAGGCGGGTGAAGAGAACGATGCTCATGGCGTTGCTTTCGAGTGAGGCATTGGCCGCGTGGCCGAGGCGAGAGGTGTTGGCATGTGGAACTCCAAGTTCGTTGGGGCAAAGCTCCGCCAGATGCACCGGGAACTTCCGGTTCATAGGCATAGCTATCCCCAGCACGCCACATGGGCGCGCAGGTTCAGTCAGCGGGGGAAGGGCGGCTTAGGCCGCAGCGGAGGTAATCAGCGTGCTACCTCCGTACGCGTCGCATGACGCTGACGACGACGCCCAGAATTTCGAGCGAGGCCGTTGGGTGGATGGGCGCGTAGTCCGGGTTGGCCGGCTCAAGGTAGTACCGGCCACCGGCGTCGAGCGCCAGCGTTTTCACGGTCAGTTCTTCGTCGATGACGGCGAGGACGATGTCACCGGGCTTGGTCGGTGTGTTGTGCTCAACGACGACGAGGTCGCCTCCGACGATGTGAGCGTCGCGCATGGAGTCGCCACGCACGCGGTGAAGGGTGGTGCGGTCAGGCTGGTCGATGAGGTAGTCGTCGACGGTGAACACCTCGGTCTCTTCTTGCGAGGCAGGCTGCGGAACGCCGGCACGGACGCGGCCAACAAGTTGGCGTGCGAAGAACCGCTTGCCGGGGACCACGCGACCGTCGAGCCGCTGCAGATATCCCGCGTCGGAAAGGCGTCCGACCAGGCCGAAGACGCTGGCACCGCTCGACATCCCGACGACCTCAGCCAGTTTGGCCATGGCGGGGAATCCCCGGTACTGCTTGTGGTACCGCTGGAGGGCCTTGAGGTGGGTTTCGTCGCTCATCGCTTGTCCGAATGTTCGTTCGTTTGCATCGAACTGTACGAACATCCAGTGGTTGGCGCAAGCCCCGAGATTGAGAGAAAGTTCAATGGCGACAATGAGTTATGTAATCGACAGCAACTGTGGTGGCGACGCTGGAGAGCGCGGTCAATCTCATTGAGACAAGAGCCGCGGCCAGACTGGCGATTTGCTTCAGTTGATTACTGAAGGTCGCGACTGCGGTACCAAGTGGCGCCAGGGGTGATGTCGACGCCTTTCTGGCGTTTGACTTCGAACTGCTTGCTCTCGTGCAGGACTTGGCGCCACGAGGTGCATCCATAGCGCTTCGGCGTCTCGTCAATATGGCCTGCAGAGATGAAGGAAATCGCGCTGGCCAGGCTGGTCCAACCGTCCGAACCTCGAACTTGCTCCGCTTCTCGGAGCAGCCTCACCACGGAAGTGCGTAGCCAGTCGACCGTTCCATCTGGCGCAAGGCCATAGACAAAGAAATCCTCCCAGGCCTTGCTTGAGAAGAACGATGCCGTTAGCGAATGCGCTTCCAGCATGGTTTGAGTCCAATCGCGCAGCGATGCAAAGTGCGAGTCAATCTTGGCATAGCAGTCATCGAGGTACGCGATGGCATCACGACAGCCGTCAAGCGTCCAGACGTTAAACCTTTCGATGAGATGGTGGACCAAGTCATTTCGCAAGGTGACCAGTTCCTTGAGCTCTCTCACGGTTTGTGCGTGACCGTCGGCGTTCATGACAACGCGAAACTGCGTCCTCAACCACACGGTTGTCGGCGAATCAGGTCCAAGGTCTGATGGTTCCGCAGAAGTGTCTCCTTCGATGGCCAAGTACGAACCAGTCAGGACGCCCACGAGGTGGCCAAGCGTCTTGCCCGCAAGGGCCTGGGCTTTCTTATCCCGGATTTCCAGCAATCTGTCTGCAGGCCCCTCCAAATCTTGGTGCGCAACAATGGACTTCAGCAGGCCTTCGTATTGCTGCAGACGCAGAAGACAACGTCCAAGCTTTCGTTGAACTTCATGTTGCTCTGCCGAAACGTCTTCGCTCATCGCGCCCCCGGTGCACAGTTGCGTAGAGATTTTGGCAGACGGTATCGCCGCGGCCTGCGGCGTCCGGTCCTGCTCCGAAACCTCAACTCTTGGCCCAACGCACTTGCCTTCAGTGCGCCCACAACATCCCCGATGAAACATCCCCATCGTTTGCGCCTCCAATTCTCAATAGTCTTCTGCTTGGTCACAGTAGCCCTTGTCCCCGCACCCGCATTGGCCTGGGGTCGAGAAGGACATGAAATCGTTGCTGAACTGGCCGAGCAGCAGTTGACCGCCGAGGCCAAGGCCGAGTTGCATCGCTTGCTGGAACTCGAATCTGAACTCACGTTGGCAACTGCATCCACGTGGGCCGACGCTCACAGGTCGGCCACTACCGCGCCTTGGCATTACGTGAACTTCCCGAGAGATTCATGCAGGTATGACGAGGCGCGGGACTGCCCCGGCGGGCAATGCATTGTTGGTGCCATCGAGAGGCAGACCCGGGTTCTCGGGTCCACGGCCAGTGACGAAGAGCGATTGAAGGCCCTGAAGTACCTCATCCACTTTGTGGCCGACGTCCATCAGCCACTGCATGCGGGATACGCGGATGACAAAGGTGGCAACACGTTTCAGCTTCAAGCGTTTGGCCGAGGAACCAATCTCCATGCGTTGTGGGACACCGGACTCATCGAGCGTCGTGTGAATTGACCACAAGGTCTGCGTGCCGAGTTGGCTGCAGAGCTGAAGGGGAAGGGACCGAGTCGGCAACTCGCGCCCGCTCAGTGGGCCGAAGAGTCATGTCGCATCGTGCAGCGCGAAGGCTTCTATCCGAGCACTCACAAGATGGGGATTGAGTATCCCCAGACGCAAGACGCGACACTCAAGTCGAGACTGCTTGCAGCCTCTCACCGATTGGCTGCTGTTCTGAACGACTCGCTGGTGCCCAAGTAGACGAGCGCCTGGGCGCATCCCGAAGTTAAGTCAGCGTGCGCCCGTGATGCCTCACGGGTCGACGCCACTACCAATGCAGCATTCTTTGCGTAAGCTTGAGAGTTCTTTCCACTCATAAACCGACAATCCCATGGCAAAGACCTATTCGCAACTCACCGCACAAATCGAGGCTCTTCGACAAAGGGCGGAGGCTGCCAAGAAGAAGGAAGCCGCAGGCGTCATTGCCCGCATCAAGGAAGCCATCGAGTTCTACGGCCTGACGGCCGACGACCTCGGCCTTGGCGTCAAGGTGTCCAAGGCGGCGTCAGCCCCAACACCGGCTTCGAAGAAGAAATCAAAGCTCAAGAAAGCCAAGAGCCAATCCAAGCCGGCCAAGAAGTCCGGCGCAGCCCCCAAGTACAGCGACTCAGCGGGCAACACTTGGTCCGGCATGGGCCCGAAGCCTGGGTGGCTCAAGGAGGCACTGGCTGCGGGCAAGGCGCTCGAAGACTTTACGGCTGCTGGCGCTTCTAGTCCGGGCAAGAAATCGGCGCCCAAGCCCTCCAAGGCCAAAGTCAAAGTGGCCAAGAAATCAGTGGCTCCAGTCGTCAAATACAAAGACGATGCCGGTCACACTTGGAGCGGTCGCGGACCGCAGCCGGGGTGGCTCAAGGCTGCCTTGGCAGCAGGTAGGGCCCTGCAAGATTTTGCGGCCTAGCCGACCCTGCCGCTCCGCGCTCGGAACACCCCAGGCTGGCGTTGCGGTGTCACGCTGATTTGCATCGCCAGCTCGTGGACATCCGCGGACCGCTGTTTGTCGCATTGGCAGGTAGTCATGCTGCCGTGGCGTTTGTTGCACCAGAGGCGCTTGCTCCTGTCTTGGCAGGGTCTGTGTACTTGCCGCTCATGGTGCGGCATGCTGCTGGTATCCCCGTGTTTGCGGTGGCGGAGCCGGGCGGATGGTCAGCGCCATCGTTGCTTGGTTGGGTCCTTGTTGGACTTCTGTGGCTTGCCGTGTGGTGGTTCGTGGCGTCGGTAGTGTCACGTCTGCTGCCAAGGCGGAGTGGCAACGCCTAAACCCCAGGTCATCTCCCTCCATCGAGAGGTGCTGTCCCGGAGAGCCGGGTCAGACCGCGCATGTCAAACGGTAGGCTTCGTCAAAGGCATGCAACTCGAATGTCCACGTATCTGAAGCACATCGACTGGAAGGTCGTTGTTCTCTCCTTGTTGGCCTGCTATGGCATCCCAGCCGCTCTGGTAGGCCTGTCGTTCGTGTTTGGGCTGCAGGACTCAGTGCCTTTACGCGTGGGGCAAGCAATGGCCTCATTCATTGCCTTCCTCGCCTTGCTTGTTCCCCCAGTTGCGGGAGGCTACGTCGCAGCACGCTTCGCGCGCCGGCTTCCTCGTCTCCAGGTCATGGCCGTCGGCGTGCTCGGCGGGGTACTGTCGCTGGTTGTCTTCAGGACATCTCCCAGGGCTATGGTTGCATACGTCGTTGCCTCCATCGCGCTGTCGGCCTTTGGCGGGTTCATCAGGCTGCGGTCCGTCAAGCAAGAGGATGTCTAGCTGAGGCTTCCTGGCCGACGAACTGCTTCAAGCTGACGACCTCGGGGTTGTTGAAAGCATCAGCCGCTGAGCTTGAACGAGTTTGGGAGTAATCGAAGTCACATGGATTCAAGCCGTTCGCGTAGCGGTTCACGATTCATTCAAAATACGACGCAGTCCCATGGACGAATGCCTTTCGGGACCCATTAAGCTATGCGTTAGCTTATTGAAGGTTCGAAGAACATATGGCCCGCTCTCAGATGGAACGACAAGAACCGACGGGTGGCCGCCCAATTCTGGCGGGACCGGCTGCGCCGGTAAGGTATGGGTCATCGAGCGCTCCGTGTGCAACCGAGGGCAGGACGCCTCCCCTCTGGATTCTTGGCGTCTGTGCGCCCTTGAAACATTATTGCCTTGCCCAACGCTGAGCTACTCGCTCCAGTCCCTTCATATCGAACGTTTGGGAGTGAGCCGGGAGTTCTTCAGCGTGCCCTAGCTTTGAGCCGTTAGGAACTGCTGGCCGTTCGTGTGGCGGCCTTGACGAACACGCGCCAGCATTGCAGCATCACGCTCATGGCCTGTGCATGGATCAATGCACAGACCACCATGCAGGGTGGCTTCCCGGTCCAATTTTGGAGTTGCGCCAATAGGCGTTCGGGAGCTGTTACGCCCGAATTCCCACGCGCGACTCTTAAGTTGGACTGCGGCAGGCTCGCAATAGCCTGTCAGCGGAGCCATTCTCAACCGGGGTGAACGATTCACTCCGGCGGTGATGGGCTGCTCGTTGCGCAGCGCCCGCACCGTTCGGCCCCAAGAACTCGCGCTGTCCGGAGGTGAACCAGCAACAAGCAACCCAGAAATGCAAAACGCCACGGGCTGGCAGGCCTGTGGCGCTTAACACCGGGGGGACCCCGAATTTCAGCAGTCGATGACTGAAATCTACGCGCGCCATTCAGGCGCGTCAATCCCCCTTTCCCAAAATTTGTGATCGCGTCGAGCGAGCACTGGAAGCGCTCGTCTCTACGCGGGAAAGGCTCCCATGAAGGTACTGCAACATCGCATTCCGTCGACTGCTCCTGCTCGCTTGTCGGGCTTCTCTCCGGTACAACCGTGGGGAGGTCTTGTATGAGCGCGCTTCGAGGTCTGTCTCTGGCCAGGCGCCAAAAGATTCTTGACCGGCAAGACCCTCCAGGATGGGGCGCGGAATACGTTCCGTCGATCCTTGCGACACGCGAAGAGGCGCCATCGATCTCGCGCGCCGTGCAGCTTTGGGCGAAGCAGCTTGGCCGAAGCTGTCATCTGCTCTCGAAGGTCGAAGTCAGGGCGGCCACGTTGGCCCTCTATCACCCCGCCTTGTTCGAGCTCCACGAGCAGCGCATGCTCAGCAGCGAGCCAAGGCCTCATCCTTTGGCGAACCATCCCCACTGCGCAGGTTTGAACCTCTTGCCACTGCGCGGCACATTGGATGTGGCCCAGCGCCTGGATGTGTTGAATGTGATTCCTCTGGTGCGCTTCACCGAAGGCAACGAGCGCCACCTGGCGCCATTTCCTCTGGTCGGCGATCTGTTGCTATTTCTTGTCGACTCTCAGGGGCCGTACTGCGTCAACTGGACAGTCAAGAAGTCTGCGGCAGCGTTCTCCGAACCGATCAGAACCAACTTCTTGCCTTCGGATCCTGACCGCGCCGGTCGTGACGAGTCTGCTCGTCACGCGATCGAGGAGATCTATTACCTGGACGCCGGCATTCGCACGCAACGTGTCACGGAAGGAGAGATTGACGACGATCTCTTTCATACGCTGAACCACCTGCTGTTGTGGGCGCACAGGCCAGTCGACATCACCGACTCCATCCGCCTCGAGATCGTCGATCGATACCGCATGTCAATGCTCATGCGACGGCCGCCCCTCGATGAGATGCTGGCCATGCGTGCGCAATACGGTCTGACCTTCGATCAACTGAAGGCACTGCTGTTCCAAGCCATCTGGCACCGGCAGCTTCGCGTGGATCTGTGGTCTTTCATCTCGGTAGACCGCCCGCTCAAAGCTGAGGGGAGGGACGTCCTGGCCCACTTCGCGGCCTGGTTTGCTCGGGGAGCTGACCATGAGTAACCACGTCGGAATCCAATTCGTCGCTCCACAAGGATTCGAGCAACTGGAAACTGGGCGCACCTACTTCTTCCTGCGCAGCGACGCGCAACGGGATCGAGTCCTGCTGCTCTATTTCATCCAGCGGCCGATGGTTTCCAGCACCAGATCGAAGAAGCCCAAGCGGAGGACACCACTCCCCATGCCCATGCTGATCGGTCTGCGACGCGCCCGCTTCGAAGAAGGACTCACAAACGGTGCGATCGCCAGATCGGAAGTGCAGGCAAGCCTACCGCCGTGGCTGCAGGCGCTCGAGGGCCAAGATCTGATCGGCTTCGACCAGCTTGGTCGAGCACTGGGGCGATCCAAGACCTACAAGTCTCATCAGGACCGCATCGACCAGGTCCTGCAGCACATCTGGTTCTTGGTGGAAAGATTCGATGAAGTGCTTGGTGCAGGCGATCCCGCGAAGGTGGTCAATGCCCATGCCAGAGCCTGCAGGCCACCGCAGAATGAATCAAGGGTGCGTCTGTGGTTCTTTACCTACCTGGTGTTTGGTCGCCGACGCGATGCGCTTCACTACCCGATTCAGCAAATCGGGAAGTGGGATCGATCCACACGGCCGCAGAAGCTGGGGCGTCCTTCACTGGTCAAGGGGGCGCAAAGTGGTTTCACCTCGTGCGATCCCGAAATGATCGCCAAGATCGTCAGGGGGTTCCGTCGCTTCGCAGGCCTCGGGGGACGCATGTCCCAGATCTACAGAAAGACGATGCTCAAGGAGTTCGGATGCGTCCCTGTGAAGGGAGAGGACGGCTACAGCTACTTCGTGCACCCAGACGGAAAACCCTTCCCGACAAGCAAGCAGTTTTCCTACCGAGTCCTTCAAGAATTTTCGATCAGGGAAGTTCAGAGGCTTCTGTTTGGCTCGGAACGCGTTCGAAACGAGCTTGCGCCATCCCTGGGCCGCTTCACCGAATCGGTGGGCAATCTGATGGAGCGCATTGAAGCCGACGCGTTCTGGGTGGACGAGATCGCAAAGGGCTACATCGACGGGGAGTACCTTCCGCCGCTCGTTGCTGTCCGATTGCGCTGCACGACGAGCGGAATGATCGTTGGAATCGGCTTCTCCATTGGGGGCGAAAAGGGTGAGGCTTATCGCATGGCCCTCTTTTGCGCAGCCATTGGGAAGGTGCGGTTCTTTGAACTGTTCGGTGTGACGATCGAAGAGTGGGAGTGGCCTTCGATAGGACTTCCTTCGCACTACGTGATGGATCGAGGTCCTGGCAGTACTCGCAAAGGCCTAGCCAGAGATCAGGGGCATCGGCCCTCCAACGTCGAGATGGCTCCGTCCTGGTCAGGCCAGTCCAAGGCGATCGTGGAGTCATCGCATCCAAGATCGCTGATTCTTCCCGGCCAGCCCACCTTCAGGCCGACATCGATGAGCCTCACCGAGTTGGCGCTTCGTGAAGCGATGAGAGTCATCGCCGATAACGACGCGTCCGACATCGGGTCCCGCCTCAACCACAAGGCGATCGCCGCCGGTGTGACTTCCACGCCGATTGGCTTGTGGAACTATTTGGATGGCCTGTGCCGAAACGATGCCTGTTGCATCCCGTTCGAAACAGCTGTTCGTGAGTTCCTGCCGACGATCGAGTTCGACTTGAGGGCTGACGGTGTGTATCTGGAGGAGCAACGCTACGACGGAGACAGCCTGAGGGATTCGGGCCTCTTGGAACGCGTTGCGACGACGCAGTCGGCCAAGCTACGCGGCTACATGTTTCCGCTTGCTGTTCGCCAGGTGTTTGTCGAAACCACCAGAGGGCTGATTTCCGTGCCAGCAATGCTGAATCTGCGTGACGAAGAGCGCCAGCTGTATATCTCCATTGTTGAACTGAGCCAGAGTGCTCGCCTGCGCAAGATGGAACAGTCCAAGGCGCGGGTTCATCGAGTTGCGGCGCGCGCGCGCATCGAGAAGCGATTCGAGGAACAGACGGGTCATGCATTCGACAGCCGCGCGCGTCAGCCTGGTCGACCAAAGCGTGGGACTGCTGCGGCGAAGCAAGAGGCTGCCGAAGCCAAGCGTTACGTTGCCGGAAAGCGAGGCAAGCCATGAACGGTGCCAGCAACCCGTGGGTTGATCGACTTCACGGACTTGAGAGCATGGATCGCATCAAGGCCCGTGTTCGAGTCGATGCGAAACCCATCGAAGGGCTGATGAGTCTCCAGTGTGAGAGTGCGGTCGTCCTGCTATCCAACGAGCTGAAGCGCGTCTTCTACCCGACGGCCCAAGCATGCGAACTGCTGCGAATGCACGTGGCGCGGGCGCAGGCCTTCGCCGGTCTCCGGTATCCCACTCGGATGAGCTTTCTCAGCGACGTGGAATCCGAGGAGGACATCTTGGCGGCAGGATCCTGTTGGTGCCTGACGGGCTGGGCGGGTGTTGGAAAGACCGAACTGATGAAAGCGCTCGAACGCTTGATGCCGGCGCCGGAGGTGTTGAGCGTCGACGCACAGCACCCCGCACAGCCGGCGTTCAGTCTCCGTCGCATTGCCGTCAACATCAGCGTGCGGGAGACCGGAGTGCTGAGGAGGCTCGGCAACCCAGCGGTTCTCGACGCCAAACAACGGGTGGACTTGTCGGCTCTGGTTGCGCATGTACGAACATGGTTTCTCAGAACCGGGGTGGTGACTCTCGTCGGCGATGAACTGCAGTTCGTCACGCAAAGTTCGGACGCGAATACGCGCGTTGCTCAGTTGCTGCAGACGCTCTCCATTCTTGGCGTTCCCTTCACCTACGTCGCAAACTACAGCCTGGGACATCGGCTCAAGAAGCGCCCTCAGGAGGGCCGCCAACGACTGCTGGCCAACTACCAGATCCTGATGCCGGATGGTGCCGAATCCGGGTGCTGGCAGGGTGTCGTCAAAACCTGCCTGGATGCGGCGCCCGATGCCTTTGGCTTGTCGGCGCTCGAGCACTCGGTAGAGCTTCATCGGTTGACCGCGGGATTGAAGCGGGTGCTTCGACAGCTGCTGGAAGCAGCCTTTCGGATCGCACATGCCAGGTCCCACCGGCGGTGTGTCACCGTCGACGACATTCGCGTGGCGTACCACAGCGCTGCATTTGCGACCAATCGTGAGGATGTGGAGGCGCTGATCGCATTGCCGCACTCGCCGTCGATCAGAAAGGCGCGTCTGGATCTCGTCTGTCCGTTTCCTCTTGAAGACGCGCGCGCTGTGGCCGGTTTTCCGAAAGGTGTCGTGCGCGACAAACAGGTGGCAAGGGCTGTCCTGCACGGTGCTCTCTCCAAAGATGAGCGCGCCGCAGGCAAAGCCATCGCTACAGCCGCGGTTGCAGCGGAGAGTGCTGGTGGCAATGCTTCGACAAAGCAGAAAGTGGTGCACCTTCCGAACAGGCCGCTGACGGTCGCAGATCTCCTGCGAGGAAGTGAGGTGGCTGATCGAAAGCGAGGAAGAGGTGGGCCTCCAGAGCCGCAGCAGTGAGCTTTGCGCGTTCCAAACAAGTCTGGGGCGAATCGTGCAGCAAAGGATTGCAGATCTGGGCGGCGGGCCGACCTGGTTGCCTGACGAGACGTTGTTCAGCCTTGTCAGTCGTCATCACGTGCTGAGTGGCGCCTTGCATCCCTGGATCACCTGCGACCGCTTCTTTGGCCACAGGCGGCGGGGCAGCGCACACGATTTCCCCAGTCGACTTGACGAGTTCGCCTTCCGAACCGGATTCGCTTTCGGCGATGGAGAGCAGTTGGCGCTGCGCGGCACCTTGATCCCGTTCTTTCTTCCTTGGAGAGATATTCGCTTGGGACATCAGACGATTGCGGCACTTCGGGGAGATCGGATCGGAATGCTGAAGTTCGCACTCGGGCTCCTGACCAGTCGATTCGGCGCGCAGCATCCTCTCAAGGCTTGCGAAAATTGCATCGCACGGGATCGGCGGGAGTTCGGAGTTGCGTACTGGCATCGTGCTCACCAGTGGCCGGGTGTTTGGATCTGTCCCTGTCACGCCATTCCACTGTTGGCGAGTTCCCAGAAGAGGAACGGTCAATACCGCTACGCGTTCCTATTGCCGAGCACAGTCGAGTTGGAACGTGCTGAAAGCGCTTGGCGAATCGAAATCGCTTCGAGTGATGAATTGATGACGCGCTTGAGTCGCTTGGCGGCCATGGTTCTGGGTGCATCGGGGTTGGCTCCAGGTGCTCTCAACGACCCCTCGGTGCTTGCAACAACGTATCGGCGTCGAATGGTGGAGATAGGTTGGCTTCGAACAGCAGAGCGACTTGACTGGCCAGCTCTGACCAAGAACCTGAGGGGGCATTTGGACACCATGGCGTGCCTCCCCGAGTTTGCGCGCCTGCGGGCCAGTCGCGACGCTTTGCGCACGCACTTGTCGTTGCTGCTCTACGGCAGATCGCAGTCGCACCCTCTGCGTCACCTGCTGCTCATCGCCGCTCTATTTCCGGATTGGAACGCCTTTCTGGCGAGCCACAATCAGGTCGGGAACGAGTGCTCGTCTATCGAGCACGAGGAATCTCAAAGTGCCGAGAAGGAGGACTCCGTGTCTTCCGAGAAGCCCCATGTTGCGGCTGACGTGTCAGCGCGCGAACTGGCCAGGCGGCATCAGGTCGACGTGCACACGGCCATGGCACGGCGAGCCAGCGCTGGACTTTCCGCCACCCGGAGGCCCAAGATTCTGAAGCCACCTGTCTTGCAGCGCCTGATCGCCTGTCTACGCGAAGGCAGACCAAAAAACGAGGCGGCGGCCATGGCAGGAATATCGATCACCTCCGTGACTCGCATTCTTCGAACGGAGCCAGGCTTACAGGCGTCTTGGCATCAGCAGCGCGCGGAAGGGAGGCAGAAGGAACATCGCGAGGTCTGGAGTCAACTGCTCCGGCAGCAACCCGGATCGGTTCTGCGGCTGTTGCGTTTGCAGGCTCCAGCGGCGTATATGTGGCTGTATCGCAATGACCGGCAGTGGCTTGAAGTACGGATGCGTACCAGGATTGCTCCGACATCAACGGGCAATCACGTCTTGTCTCGGTGGCGGGGAAAGGACGAGTACCTCGCGGGTGAGATTCGACGGGCGTCCCTGTGGCTGAGTGACAAGGGTGCTTTCGGGCTGAGCGACCTATGCCAAGCCGTCCCTGAACTTTCCAACTATTTGTGCCGAATGCATCGGCTGCCACTGACGCAGCGCGTGCTTCTCTCGGTGCTTCAATGTGCCCCAGAGCCAAAGCTTCTCGCTAGTTGAGTGGACTGAAGGTTCCGGTGGAGTGCGGATGCAGCAGTTTGACCGCGGCCGTCACGGATGCGGACCATATGGCGAGGGCTGTCGCCAGCGCAGTAGAACCTTCAGCGACCACGTCATTCTCTCTCCCGGCGCGTTTTAGCCGAAGTGCCATGAACGGGCAATGGACCTCGTCTATCCAGGCGTCGGTCAGTACGCTCTTTGCATAGGCGAGCGGTATGTGCAGCGACCTTGACTCGGTGTGCAGGAGGCAGGGTCCTACGTTGGCGACGCGTCCGCCGAATTGCATCCACAGTCGCCCTGTGGGTTGCGTCTGTGGGTTGAGCATCTCAATTGCTACGGCCTGGTAGCGCTGAAGCACTTCGGAGGTCTTTCCTCGTCTGCTGCGAGGCACACTTTGCGATCCAGACGCGTAGGCATGTGGACCTTGTTCGAAGCGGCACAAGGCTTCGACATGCTGAAGTGGGCAACGGTGTTCGGGACATTCCACGAGGCCTGGCAACTGATGCGCTCTGCGCCAGTAGCTGATGGTGAACTTGCGTAGATCCTGTGCAGCGCATGCTGTGCACCACTTGGCGTGGCGGCCGTACCGAGTCCAGCGACTCATTCGCAACAGCTGAGGGGTGCAGTGGCGAACCGCGTCAAACTCGCTGGCGTGCGACTCGTACTTGCCGAATGGCAGCAGCGTGTGTTGCTGTGCGTAGTTCGGTGCGCTCATGCCGCAGGACTGAGCAATCCAATCCAGCGGCGTTGATGACCCTGGGTCGTATGACCGTGATGGATCGCTCCAACGGTGTTGAGATGGCGCCGCATTGACGTGGTTGATGCGCTCTGCGTGCCCGAAGGCATGCTCCCCCGGGAGGGGCGGAAGACAAACAGGGCGAGGATCCATCGACGTGTTCCTCATTTCTTCGCTGCGGTCTTGGCCACGACTTCGAGTGCGTCTAGTGTTTGACGTGCGTGTGCGAGGGCTCGCTCGAGTGGTGTCGGGGGTTTGGCTTTCTCGTTGAGTTGTGCTGCGAGCGCTTGAAGGCAGGCGTTCAAGACCGACGTGGGTGCTCCGAGCGCTTCGCTTTCGTAGCGAGACAGGCAGGTTCGATCTACTCCTAGCCGACGTGCGAATTCGGCTTGAGTTGCCGTTCCGCGTACATGCTTGATGAGTTGCCCTTGAGAAGAGGGAAAGCTCGCTCTGTCCATAGTTCGACTATAGCAACAAAGTGCTTTAATAGCACATTGCTAAGTGCGTGCAGCCGAGTCAGAATGGTGGCGACCGTTGTAGAGACTGGTGATCAATCCGGGGAGCAGCTATGTATGACGCCTTGTTCCGAGAGATCCGGCGCGCGGCTGCCGAGGCACCACGCATGTACTTCGCTCCTCTGGTTGGTGCTGTACGGGGGATCGCCTCGGAATACCGGAGATTGAATCGACGGCATTGGCGCGAACGCGCCGTTTCCGATAGGCCCGATCAAGATCTTAAAAAGTCCGGATTGACCTAGGCGCAGCTTCGGCTCCCCAGCCTGCTACCGGGCGGCAATCGGCAGCAGCGGTGGCAGGCAGTCCTTGAACTTCGGAACGAGTGCGTTGATGCGACGAGCTCTTCGAGGGTCACCTGTCAGGTTGCCGAGCATCATTGCCGCCATGGTGGACAGTCCATTTGAGGACTGGATGACCTGTAGCGCAAGCGGCAGGGGATAACCATGCTGCCCACGCTGGAGAGCGTGAATGCCGCTGTGAACGTAAGAGTTCAAAGCTTTGCCCATTACCACCTTGACCTCGACGAGTGAGGCGTAGAGCGGTGGTGGGCCCTTTCCCTCCAGAGCTTTCAGCATGAGACCAAAGAACGGCAGATTGTTGGCTGCCTTCTCAGACTCAAAGCTCAAGTCCTGCTGCATTGTCTGAACCTCTTCTGGGCTGGCTGCGTAGAGGAGCCAGGAAGAACGTACCAGGGCTTCGTATTGCATGCGCAGAAGTGCGGTGGCTGCTCGACAGTGATTGGTGATCATCAGTGCGCGGAGCGCACTTCCGTGCTCAAGTGAAAGTTCCGCTGCAAGCAGGCTGGAGACCGTTCGTTCATCCTCGTCGAAAAGCGCGTACGGGCCATCCGCCTCCAGCGCGTCACTCAATGCGTCGCTCAGTTGTTCGGAGTGGGCAACCATGTGCAAAACAGCGGCGGCAGCTGGATCGATCGACTTGGAATTTGCGAGCATAGTTTCGGCTCCATCGGGCGTACGAGGGCGGTGGTCATGAGCATATCGTTGGCCGGCATGCTCCGTCGGAGAGCGCATCGTGAATAAAGCGCCGTACCGTCGCATCAGAGTGATGCATGTGGGGCACGCATTGCATGACGCACGCTGCAGCCTTGGTGAACTGAGGCTCTTTGATCTCGACGCGGTGAAGTTGCTCTCAGCGGCCCCGACTGCTCAGCGGATCGGAACCATGATGCCGGTTGGAAACGATCATGTGCTGGCGCTTCATGAACGTCCAAGCCTGATCGACTTGCGCACGGGTCAGGTTGTTCAGAGTTGGCCTCATCTCAAGACCGGCACTCAAACCAGCAGCATCGTGCGAGGGACGGCACCTGTCCCACCCATGGCTTTGGACGCGCATGGTCGCCGTTTTGCGGTCGCCCAGGAAGCCGGCATCACGATGCCGCACTTTGCCAATTGACATGACAAGCCACCATGTCAACCCGAGACAGCATGTCCCAAGCTCAGCCGCTCTTTCGCAGGCTCTGGCGGCGGGCGACCCTGATGAGGTCAAGGCTCTGATCGCACTGGGTGCCGATCTGCACCATCGAATCGGCGAAGGATCTGACTGGCGCTTGAGAGAGCAGCTATCCTGCTTCAGGATCCTGCCAAACAAGCATCCAATTGAATTCCTCGTCTGATGGTGTGTCAAACAAGCTGATCACCACCTCATCGTCGTCGAATTCGACCCTCCAACAAGAGGGTTCGCCTTCTGACTCTTGCGATTCCCAGAGGCGTTTGCAACGCCCTAGTCTGAAGCGATCGGCAGATGTGGTGGTACAGCCTGGGATCAGCACATAGAGCGCGCGCGAGCGCCACGTATCAAGAGATAGAAGCGTGAGCGCCGTGTGAATCTCATGCGCAAAGTATTTGCGTCTCCATTCCAGCCTTGAATTTGGAGCGTTCAAGCATGTGACATCGACCAGCCAGATCGGGTCTTCCAGCGTGATCTCCACCAACCGGTAGTAGGCAGCATCACGGTCAAGGTTCGCCAATGCTGTCGGCGTCTCCATCCGGAAAGACTTCTCTACTCGGAACATGTAGAAGTGAGAAGCGTTAGGACGACCAATAGTTAGGGGAGCTGCTTGCCTGGCGCAGACTTATTAGGTCTGTGCTGGCGGCCGCCTGCTGGAGTTTCTGCCGGCTCACCGCTTATCGATTTTGAAGTCCGGGAAGAGGCAAGACTTGTCATGTTGCTGCCGACTGCTCGAGCCATCAGCAGCAGCCCGGATACCACCGCAAGCACAGCGCATATGCGCAAGAACTTCTCAAAGACTTTCGTCAGCAGCATTTCGCCATAGCCGTTGAACTCTTCGATTCCGGCGACATTGCGACGCCGGAATCGTTGGCGCCCCACCCAAAGCCAGACCGCAACCCCACTCAGGAGAAGAACGCTTCCGAGCCCTGCCACTCCGGCGTTGTGGGTGAGATTGGGATCCACGCGCCACCTCACAAAAGTTCATCCGACCTTCATATTGTGACTTAAACGCGGCTGACTCAAAAGCATCACGCTTTGAGACTCAGAGCATGGCAGCCGCTCGTAGTCCCAAACCCAGCGCCCCTTCGGCGCGGGCGGTTCTTGCGGCCAACATCATCAAGTTGCGTCGTGACCTTGGATGGTCACAGGAAGCCTTGGCGTTCGAGTGCGGCCTTCATCGAACCTTCATTGCGCATACGGAACGGCAAACGCGGAACATCTCGCTCGACAACATCGAGCGAATCGCGGTGGCGCTCAACGTCGCTCCATTTCAGCTGCTCATGCCCCCGGTGGGCAGTTGAGACGAGGTCCTTGCGCTGCGTCGCGTTCGGTCGCCTCGTATTTGAGTGCTTCAGACGGGCTGGACACGGTATCTTCGGGCAGGGGGTCTAGCACGGGTCGCCCATCACGCAGTGACATAGAATGCTTGCACTTGCCCCGGGACACGTTGGCGAAAGCTCCCTCCGAGGACAGACGAAGTTCGAAACAGCCCGCCTCGCGCGGGCTGTTTTCATTCCGTCGCAGTTGGCTAAGGACTATGCGAAGAACGGCGCACCGGTGTTGAAAGAACGCCTGTCGTCCGCCGGTCGGCAGCTCGCCGCACTGCTCAATGGCGCCCTGACAGCACGTTAATCCCCCATAGGGGTGATCACCCCCGTTGGCCGGCCGTCGCAGGAGGGATTTTCGGAAGCCGCCGCCGCAGGAAGAATTGCTTCATCAACAGGGGAGGAAGCAATGCTCGACAACGAATGGATCCGCAAAGCCACAGCGCAAGTGCTGCGGTATGCGACCGACATGCATCGCGACGATGCCTCGGCGCTCGCCGAGGACCTGCAGCGGTCCTGGCCCAACCTACCGCCGGCCGATGCGGTGAGGTTCTTCTTTCAGCCGCTGCAGCCCCAGAGCGGGTTCATTGAACTTGCCTAGATGGACCTCGAGCCAGGACCGCTCGGTTCGATCGGCCGAATGAATGGTCTGACGAAAACTCCGGAGATGTATATCCGCTGACCGCTGTAAGCCTGCGCAGTCATCTGCAGGGGTAGTCAGTCGGCGCGTTCACTTCAGTGCGACCTCGGGGACCAACGTGCGACGACATCCCGGGGCAGCACACCACTACCGGCCTACAGGAGACCTCATGAAAGACGTTGTCGAAGCCGCATTCCTCTTTGCTGCTACTCAGGCGAGTCCGCTGGCGATCGCATTGGCGCTTGTCGGAATCTCGTTCTTTTTTCGGAAGCAACTGCAGGACGTCGACAGTCAGCGCTTCGCTGTGCATGAGAAGAAACTCTCCTTGCTGCTTGAGTATGTCAACGGGGACATCAAGAAGAAGCATCCTTTCACTGTTGAGCAGGTCTTCATGCGGATGTACAGAAAGCCACTCAAGTTCAACGAGATTGCTTACCTGCTGGAGGCACAGGCGCCCTCAGATTGCTTGCAGAAGTATGTTTGGGCGCATCAGTACGTGCAGTTTGATGCCCGGAACAACCAAGTCATCCTTCGTGCAGATGCAAGGATTGAGAGCCGCAGCAAGCAGTTGCAACGCCATCTCTGGACCTCGTATATCGGATTGAATGTGGCATTGCTGGGAGTTTTCGCGTTCTATCTCCTCCACGCTGGGACTTCTCCGATAGCAAGCATGGCCACTGCAGCGGGCATCCTTGGCATCTTCTTTGGGCTAACAGTCATCGACCTTCGGGCCGTCAACGCGGCAAAGAGCCTATCCAACGGCATTGAGCGTAGCGAGAGCACATCGAGTGCCGCCAAGTTGGCCTACTAGGAGTTCGCCGAGGAACTGCAGCGGCCCGGCCAAGCCCTCCGCCAGCGATGCGATGAGTATTACTTTCAGCCGCTGCAGCCCCAGAGCGGGACCCTTGACCAGCAGGCATTTCGCCCGCGTTGATGGTGCCGGCACGCCGCTCTGACAGAATCCTTTATCAAGGGAAATCAACACGAGCGCGCCCAGCGTGCCACTCATCCATGAACCCAACCGAACGCCTGAGTGGCCTGCAAAGCCTGTTCGAAACGGCGCTGATGCTCTCGCGCGACAACGGCGGCATGCAGGTGCTGTGCGAGAACTTCCTGCCCTGGGCCGACATCGCCGTGACGGCCGAAAGCATCGGCTGGTGCGGCCCGAGCAGCGACGCAGACCAGGTGCGCGGCCGCTGGGAGGTGATGTGCTGGTTCCTGGATCGCTGTGTGTCGAAGCAGCCCCCCGATCGCTTGGGCATGTCTCACGCCAATATCGGCCGGATTGACTACTGGCCCACCCGCCTGCGCGAAGAGGCGCACCAAGACATGGGGCCGTTTCAGGCCGTCATCGAATGCCGCAACCCGTTGGTTCGGGTCATCAGCCCAGCGCATTGAAGCGGGTCGGCGCGTCATGAAGCCCAAGCCAACCCTTCGCCACCTCAACCGAAGCCCGCTCGCGGGCGCCCAGACACTGCCTCACCCAACGCTGCTGGCCATGCACGAATCGTCGCAAGCCGCCGGGGTGACCTGCCTGGACACCACCTGGCACGGCACCGAGCACCGCTACCACTTCCGCTGCGGCCACGGGCACGAATCCCTGCGCACCGTCAGCGCGCAACGCAGGCGCCCCAACTGCCCGACCTGCACCCGCGAACGCAACGGCCAGGCCCGCCTGAAGACCGACAACCTGACCTGGTTCAAGGACTACGCGCGCTTCCGCGGTGGCCGTTGCCTGAGCACGGTCTACCTCGGCGCCAGGGCCGGCTACCGCATGTGTTGCGCGCAAGGCCACGAATGGGAAGCCCCCGGCACCAGCCTCTATGCGGGCAAGTGGTGCGGCGCCTGTGCCGTTGCGGCCATGAAGGGCCGGCCGCTGTCCGAGGCCGCCAACCGACAGGCTCGCCTGGCCAAGCTGCTGCCCGACGGCCTGGAGCGGCTTCAGGCCATGGCGCATGAACGAGGTGGCCAGTGCCTGTCACCCCAGTACCTCGGCACCGGGCTCAAGCACCGCTTCCGCTGCGCCCAGGGTCATGAATGGGAGGCTGTGGGCTCCAGCATCCTGAGCGGCCTGTGGTGCGCCCAGTGCCGAAACGACGCACGGCGCCTGACGATCACCCATGCCCAGGAAGCCGCCCAGGCACGGGGTGGCCGCTGCCTGTCCACCACCTACGTCAACGCAGCCAGCCCGCTCACCTGGGAGTGCGACCGAGGCCACACCTGGCGAGCCGCACTCGGCTCCATTCGCGTGGCCGGCACCTGGTGCCCCGAATGCGCCCACTTCGCCCGCATCACCAACCGCAAGTCCAAAGCACGCCGGCGCTACGTGGAGGCGGGTACGCCCCTGATGGGCGAGACACCCCCAGAGGGGTGAAGGCGTGTAAGTGGCTGTTGCAATCCGAACCGAACGCTCATGCAGCCCGCAAAATCACGGCCAGCCTCGATGCATCAGGGATAGCAAAAGAATGAACGACCGTTTGAGCGACGCCATTGCCAGCATGCAGTCGCAACTCGCCGGCCTGATCGCCAGCTGGACACAATCCAAGCGCCTTTACAACGTGAGCGGCGACGGCCCGGTCAACGACCTGATGGTCGAGCAGTTCACCCTGGTCGACAGCATCAGCGAGCCCTTCGTGCTGCAACTCACCGTGCTCACGCTCGATGCCCAGCTGTCGCTCAAAGCCCTGGAGCTGCAGCGCATCACCCTCACGGCCCGACTTTCCGACGGCAGCGAGAAGAAGCACAGCGGCCTCGTCACCGCTGCCAAGCAGCTCGGCGCCGATGGCGGCTTCCAGCGCCTGCAGCTCACCGTCCAACCCTGGAGCGCTTTGCTCGCCCACAACTCGCACAGCCGGGCTTGGCAGCAAAAAACCGTGCCCCAGATCCTCGACGACGTGTTCGGGACCTACAGCAGCCATGCTGCCTGGCGCTACGGTGAAGTGGGCGCCGATGGCAGCACCGAAGACCTCGCCGCCTTCCTGGCCCAAGGCCCCAACGCCGGCGTGCTCGACTACTGCTGCCAGTACCGCGAGACCGACCTCACTTTTGTGCAGCGCCTGCTGGCCAGCGTCGGCCTGGGCTGGAGAATCGAAGAGGCTGAAGACGCCCCCAGCGGCCATACCCTGGTGATCTTTGCCGACTCCAGCCGCTGGCCCGAGAACCCCAGCTCGGCCAGCGCCACCGGCGGTGCTGGCATCAAATTCCACCGCAGCGCCGCCACGGAAGACCAAGACACCATCCAAGCCTTCGGCGGCCAGCGCAGCTTGAACCCCGCCGCCACCGCCGTCTTGCAGTGGGACTACGTGCAAAAGAGCGCGGTCTCGGCGCTCGTCCCCACCAACCACCAGTTCGGCGCCCAGCCCGTGCAAGATATGGCGGCGTGGCTGGAGAGCTACCAGCCCCAGGGGGCCAGCGCTGACACGGGCAGCTGCACAACAGCCCAGTTGCAACACCTGGCCACCCTCGGCCAGCAAGCGCATGAGTTCCGCAACAAGACCTGGCTGGCCAGAAGCTCGGTGCGCTCCTTGCGCGCCGGCCAGTGGTTCAAGCTCAAGGGCAGCACCCTCGATGCCTTGAGCGAACTCGGCAAGGGCAGCGGGCAAAACGACAGCAACCTCGAATTCACCGTTCACAGCGTGCACGCCCTGGGCATCAACAACCTGCCCCGGGAGCTGAACGAGCGCATCGCCCACAACCTGGTCCACGCACCGATCCCCTTCGACTTCTTCGCCGATGAAGCCCGGCCCGACCCGATGACTGAACTGCTGGAGTCCCTGGCTCACGACCCCGAGCTCAGCAGCCAAGCTGCCCAGACCGGCTACGCCAACCGCTTCGAGGCGTGCCGGCGTGCCATCCCCTGGCGGCCGGCCTACATCAAGAAGCCCACCGCACTGGGCCCGCAGACCGCCATCGTCGTCGGCCCCACCGGCAACATCACGCCCAACGGCGCCGATGAGCTCTACATGGACGCCTTGGGCCGCATCAAGGTGCAGTTCCACTGGCAAAGCGGCCCGCAGGCCGACCCGCGCGACGACAACCGCAACAGTTGCTGGGTGCGTGTGGCGCAGAGTTGGGCTGGGGCAGGCATGGGGCAGCAGTTTGTGCCTCGCATCGGGCAAGAAGTGCTGCTGCAGTTCTTGAGCAACGACATCGACCGGCCCGTGTGCATCGGGGCGGTCTACAACGGCCGGGGCGAAGGCGGGCTCGCCCGCACGCCGGGCGGGCAACCGGGCGAAACCGACCTCAGCCCTTACAGCCAAAGCAGCGACCACCAGCCCAGTGCTCAAGGCAACCTGATTGGCTCGGGCCCGGGTGGCAACGCCCCGGCCTGGCACGGCGGGGCGCCAGGGTCGGCCACCACGGGGGCGCATGCGCAGAACAATGCAGCGGCCCTCTCGGGTGTGAAAAGCAAGGAGTTCGGCGGCGAGGGCTACAACCAGCTGGTGTTTGATGACACGCCGGGGCAGCTGCGGGTACAGCTCGCCACGACCCAGCACGCGAGCCAATTGAACCTCGGGTATTTGATTCACCAAGCATCAAACCACCGAGGTTCGTACAGAGGTACGGGCTTCGAACTGCGCACCGACGCCTACGGTGCCATCCGCGCGACGCAGGGGCTGCTGATCACGAGCTACGGAGCAAGCCAGTCTGACCCCGCCGGCGACAACGCCCCCGGCATGGCCTTGCTCAAGCAGGCCATGACCTTGGCCGACAGCTTCAGCCAAGCGGCCAAGACGCACCAGACCACCAGCCTTGCGACATCGGTGGGTACGGTCAAGGCGAGCACCAGCGGTTTGAGCAACAAGCTCGCGCCGATGAAGGCTCTGCACCAGGCAGCCAGCGGCATGGTGAGCCAGGCTGCGTTCGACAGCGCGGTCAGCGATGCAGGCAGCAAGAGTACGCAAGCAAGCAACGGCAAGCTGCCGCACACGACCGACCCGATTGTGGCGATCACCGCCAAGGCCGGCCTCGCGGTGGTCGCAGGGCAAGACATCCAGTTCGCCAGCGGCGAAGCCATCAGCTGGCAGGCCGGGCAGGACCTGCACATCGCCAGCGGCAACCAACTGCGAGTGAACACCGGGCAGAGCATCGGCATCCTGGCCGGGGCAGTGCAAGCCGGCGATGGCGCCAAGGGCAAGGGCCTGACGATGATCGCCGGCCAGGGGCCGGTGCAGATGCAAGCGCAGGCCGGGCAGGCGCAGGTGGCGGCCAAGGGGTTGGTCAACGTGCAAAGCGCCAATGGTCACATCGACTTCGCCTCGGCCAAGAAGATCACGCTGGCGACCTCGGGTGGCGCGCAGATCGTCATCGAGGACGGCGGCATCACCGTGCAGTGCCCGGGGAAGATCACGGTCAGGGCGGCGCAAAAGAGCATGGTGGGTCCCGCCAGGATCACCCAGGACATGCCGACCTTCCCGACGGGAACGTTGGTCGTCCCCATGGCGCTTCAGTTTGACAATGCACCAGCTGGTATGGGCACCTCTTGGGCGGGCATGCCTTACAAGCTCTACGCGGACGGCGCGATGATCAAGCAGGATGTGCTCGACGGCAGCGGCACGGTGCAAGTGATGCATTCGCCCGTGGTTCAAAGCTACAAGCTGGAGATGGCCAATGGCGTGCAATATGACATCCCCATCGCCGACGGCTACAAGAATCCAGAGCAAGGCGAGCCCGCCAACAAGGGCTATTTGAAACACCAGCCTGGCACGCCCGCAGCAGACACCGGCGACACCCGCGTATCCGAGACCCTGCGCGAGGTCTACAGCAAGGCATTCAAAAGCTAGCCGCTCATTCACACGGGTACGTCGAGCCGCGCTCGAAATGCCCCTGGACCACTTCTTACGCATACCCCATGAGTGACTCCCCCACCGTTACCCCCAGCCGCCACGTTGTGCCTGTTCAGCGCGGTGAATACAGCGCGTCATTCACGCCGCCCTGGTTCGTCGACAAAAGCGAATACACGCCCAAACTGGCATCGTTCAAGCCGCTAGTGAACGGCGAAGAGGCATTTGGTGAGGTCTACCGGGCCATCGAGGCTGCCAAGAAAAGTGTTTGCATCATTTGCTGGGCCTTTCAGCCCAGCATGTACTTCATCCGTGACGGCCAGCACCTCATGATCGGCGAACTGCTGGAAAAGAAGGCGCGCGAGGGTGTGATGGTGCGGGTGTTGTGTTGGGCGTTCCAAGTTACCCCCTACGACCGAATCAACGTGACAGGGTGGTCAGGGGCAGTCAACGAGGCAAATACACCGGGTCGTTGGAACATCGGCATTTCCGACAGGCCCGATTCCAGTACCGACGACCAGCAACGGTACGACGAGAAGTGGTACCGCATCTACGACCGCAAACAAACGTTGGCTGGCGAGCTGAACCGCCGTTACGTCATCAGCGACGACTTCCCCAAGGACAAGCTTCTTTTCACGAGCCGCTCCTATTCGCCTGGCGACAAAGCGGAAATTGGGGAAATCAATTTCCTGGATGAAGGTGTTTCCTGGGGAACGAAGGCGGCGTTGAAGTGGACGCCGAGCCATCACCAAAAAATGGTGGTGGTGGACTACGAAGATCCAGAGGCTGCCCTGGGATTCGTGATGGGCCACAACATGCTGGACGGGTACTGGGACCAATCCCACCACAGCAGTGTCCGCAAGGCACCTAACAAGGGACGCAATTCCGGGGCGCCTCTGCACGACTACTCCAGCCGGGTGACAGGGCCCATCGTGGGTGACCTGTTCAATAACTTCGCCAGCGCATGGAAGCGAGAGACTCAGCAGACGCTTCCACAGCCCAGTTTTAGCAGCTACCCCGTGCGCGGCATCGACGCACAGGCCGTCTGTCAGATTCTGCGGACCCAGCCGCAGCATGGGCGCACCGACATCATGAAGTGCTATCTGCAGGCCAGCAGCAACGCCTCGCAGTACATCCACATTGAGAACCAGTACTTCCGATGGCCGAAGCTGGCGGATCAGATCAAAGCCAGTGCAGCCAAGCTGTCACAGTGGGGCCGCACCCCAGAGCAGCACGGTTCCCTTTACTTGTTCGTCATTACCAATACGTCGGACGCGGGGATGGGGTCGGGTACCGTCAACACCTACCGCATGCTCGACAGCCTGGGCCGCGCCGATCGCCTCCCTGAGGTGGCCAGAGACCAGCGCCTCGAGGACGTGAACAAAGAACTGGAACAAACCAACGCTGCGATGGCGCCCCTGGTGAGCCAGCGTGACGCGCTGGACAGCCAAGCACGGCTGCTGCAAGGCAGCCCTGGCGCCGGCCAGGGCTTGAACGAGCGCTACGCGCCGATCAACGAGAAACTCGCCCCACTGGAAGCGCGCCAACAGCAGTTGGAAGCCGCCAAGGCGCGCCTGGAGCCCCGCTCCCTCAAAGAGAAAATCTTCGGTAGCGACCGCACCCCTGAGGCCATCAAGCAGGCCAACATTCCCGGCCTCAAGGCACATATCGCGACGCTGGTTTCGCCGGACACGCCAGCCGGGCAAGAGTGGCAGGAGGTCTACATCCACGCCAAACTCATGCTGATCGACGATGCCTTCATGACGGCGGGCAGCGCCAACATCAATACCCGCAGCATGCAGGTGGACAGCGAACTCAACATCGCGCACCACCGGCCGGAAATCACCACGCCTCTTAGAACTCAGCAGTGGGAGAAGTACACCGGGGGACGGGTGGCTGCGGGAGTGGCGTTGAAGAAAGCCTACGAAACTTGGGAACAGTTGATGACTGAGAACGCTGGTTTGAAGAAGCGAAGTAGCCGCCCGATCGCCCAACTCGCGGAGTTTTTGCGCACGAGCGACAAGATCAGCAATTTGGATTGAGTTTGAAACGCATCCAGACCTCTCTCTTCGTCGTTGGCATCACAGGATTGATGCTGCTCGCAGGGTGCAACGCCAAGGACAAAGGCATGAGCGAACTACCGGAAATTTCCGCCAACATCAAGAAGCAACTCGCGTTCACGTGTGCCCTGGAGAAGGACCACATTCCGCCGCGTGACCCCGAGGCCGATCAGCTCTACAAGCACGCGCGCTGGCTACGCAAGAACAACATCCTCAAGCAAGACCCGGCGGTCTACCCGACGATGGAGCGCTTGGTGCGTATCGCCACAGCATATGGTCACGACAAGGCCAACATCGAGTTGCGTGACATGCTGGAAAACAGCCATGCCGTGAGCGCCGATCCGGTCAATGAAGTGATTGACTTGGTGCAAGACCTCATCAAACGCGGCATACCTGCGGGGTACTACGGCATGGGCTGGTACCTTGAACACGGCTATGGTGTGAGAGCCGATCAGGAAGCCGCTTTCAAGTACTACCGCAAGTCCGCTGATCTGGGCAGCCCCCAAGGGCAGTACCAAGTCGGCAACAAGCTTTCTGATCAGAGCAAAAACGGTGTCGAAATTGCCAACATCGGGTGGGACATGTACAGGTGCGCAGCAGATCAGCACCACGCCAAGGCAGCAAACGAGTTCGCTATCAATTTGAAGCAAGACGGAAAATTCTCTGAAGCTGGCAAATACTTTCAGATTGGTGTTCTCTCGGGCAACCCTCAATCTGCAAGTCGTCTGTCCAGTGCCTTTAGCACCAAAGGCAACTCGGACGAACTCTATCGGTTGGACCAACCAATCGACAGTGAGCGTGAGGCTCGTTACGAGAAGATTTGGAATTTCTTGGCCGACTACGAATACCTGAACCCCACTGTGCCCGAGATCAACGAAATCGTGCCCTTGCCTCCCGCCAAGCTGCCCCCCTGGGATGGCAAGTTCAAGTGGCTCGAAGAGCACAAGGCCAACGTCGCGCCGCCCCTGCCATCTGAGGAGCGCATCGCAGATATGGCCCGCGCTAAAGGGCTGGATCCCAAGACAGGCCGACCTCTGACCGGGGCGACAAAATGATCAGGAACGTGGAGTCAATCTGAAGCGATTCACTACTGTATTCCGCCACGCCGCTGATTTTGCGGATTCGTGGGCTTGCGATGGATCGGCAGCCGGCTTCCAGTGCTCGACCAGTTCCTTGGCACTGGTCGCCTTAACGACCCGGGCGCCCCACTTGTCCGCGGAAGCCATTGCCAGCAGTGAGGCCACGGTCGTCTTTCCCGCTGCCGGCTCACCGATCAGTAGAACAAATCCATGGGCATCCAGCGCCCTTGCGGCGCGCCGATAGGACTCGGTCATGACCACCTTTGCAAGGTCATCGCGCATGGCCTCGAGCACTGCTGTCGCCTGCTCGTACGCGCGCTCGTCCAAAATCTGACTCAGATCACCCAACCCGTAGACCCGGGGAACCATGGAGCGCAAGTTCTTGCTCTCGCGGATCTGCTGCTCGATCCATGGACCATGAAAGATGCGCACCTGGGTGACACCTGCCGCGTGGAGTTGCTCGATGATCCGTTCGTCAGCATCTCCGGAGATGCCGGCGTTCGTCATGAGGACGTAGACGTCACACAGTCCACGAGCGACAAGCCGCTTCACCTTGTCCATCTCATCGGACACGTCGGACACCCGTAGCACCTTGCCCGGTTGGTTCGTGAACTTGCACTGGACGACAAATTGGCCGGTGAGCGCCTCGGCACCGGCCGGCTTCCAAACGCCGCAGAAGGCACCATCCCGGCCGCCGTCATGGACGTCAAGAAACGATTCGACCGTTTGGCCTAGATTCTCCCGCAGGATCGAGTGGCACAGTTGCTGGAAGCTGTGCATTGAACATGCGAGCGTGATCAGGGCAGCGTTTTCTCTCTCTGCGCCGAACTCGGGCTCGGCCGTGCTCCGCCTGCAGTATGAGGCCTTGCTACGGGCGGTTTGGCTTCTGTATGCCGCAACTCCTGCGCATGTTGACAAGCTCGGGTGCACGCTTGGTTTTGAAACGGAGCAGGCGGCAAAAAATCTACCTGGCTGTATGGAGATGCTGGAGGCGGTGTGAAGAAGGCGCCGCAGGGACTCTCACTCCCCCTCGCGGAGTTCAACCAGTTCTCGCGGCACGCACTCAACTCGTTCGTGCACAGTGGCATCCATCCACTTCGTCGGGTGCGCGAGGGTTATCCAGCGCAGATGGCTGCGACCATGATCCGCATTTCGAACGGACTGATGCACTTCGCCTACCGGTTGCTCGCCAGCCTGAGCGGTTCGCAACGGCAGATGGACTAGGTAACCCACTTGTATTTGGAATTCACCGACTGTGTGCCTATGCCAGAGGAAGCTCCCGAAGCAACATGAATTGGAAGTGCTGAGAGATCTTGATTCTTGAGCCGGCCAGCGAACAACCTAGATACTGACTTTCCCGCCGTCTAAGGTTGGACTTCAGCTGTCGTTGCAGTCAGTCAGCCGCAACGATGGCTGGCCATCACTTCGCGCGGGCGGGCAGGGGAAGCAGTTGAAAGAACCGACAGCCGTAGTCTGTGTGCTTGAGGTCTGCGATCTTCATGGTTCCTAGACGCACAAGGTTCTGGGTTTTCGGAACTTCGAGTTCCTCTAGGACTACCTTTGAACCAAAGACACACAAGATGGACAGTACGTTTTCTCTCTCTTTGAGAATGGCTGCCAACTTGAGGATGTCCTTTTGAAGCTTCGGCTTCTTAGACTTGGCCCACTTGACCTCGATGGCTAGCTTCAAATCGCCTTTGGTTGCATAGAAATCAATCTTCTTCTTATCCCCAATCGATGCGTGTTTTATGCCTGGGCATACATACTCGCACTTCACCTTGAAGCCGCGTGCAGTAAGGATCCTGAGAATTGGTTCGTAGAGAACGTATTCGCTGAAAGAACCCTTCATGCGGCAAGCTGTGAGATATGTGACGTAACCAATTAATCCGATCTGAATTCGCGCAAGTACATCGGAAGGTTGAGGCTTTGATGCGGTGATCGTCTTCATGCTAGCGATGTCCAACGTTCGACGCGAGAGGCGGTGCAGGCACGCAGCCGTTTAGGTCCTCTAGAGGACGCGTTCAGCGCGCCGACTGGCGCTGAGCGAAGGCCGTTTTGCGCCGGCTGGGGGCCAAGCTGGCTGCCTGGACGCTGACGAGCCGTCATGGACTGAAGTTCATTGCAGGGAATTCGTCTTGCATAGCGATACGGCTTGGCCGGAAGTTAGTCCGAGGCCGCCATTGCCAGAGTGCCCTCATGCTTTCATGTAGCAATCAATAGTCTTGACCGCATCGGTCGTCCCGCCGCACAACGTGACAGCTTGCCCGGCTGCTAGGCCAAGGCCACCCTTTTCACGGCTCTCCCACGCCTTCTCATAGCACTTGATGGGCTCGCTCGCAATGGCAGATTCACATACGGAGAGTAGCGCAAGGATGCACACATGAAGGCTGGTTTTCAACGGTGACCTCCTTTACTCGAAACTGCACAGAAGAATGACTTCTCACCAGAGATGGTGACATCAGCTTTAGCACCTAACCGTTTTGAGATCAGAGGCAAACACCGATTGGCCGGTGTCTGTCCTTTCGATTAACGGCTTAGGCGTCAATCGCGATTCCTGAAAACTGACACCTGAAAGTTGCCGAAGCCGACGTGGATGCAAAATGAGACTTAACTATCTACGCGCTGAGATTACTTACTTACAGGTTCCAGCACATTGGCCTCGCAGACCCGCTCTGCATGTCTTGTATTGATCTGCACAACGCTGGCGGCACTGACCGTATGAAGGAGAGCTTTCACCCGGATTTGTCTTGCATCCCATTTCGCAGCTATTTATGTCCGTGTCGCAGCGCTTTCCAGCGTTCGTCATGCATTGCGAACAAGCGTCGTCGTTTGCAGCAGCGACGAGTACGGGGCTATGTTTTGGCGTAACGCTGGTAGTTTGGGAGAAGGCAGAGAACGTTGTCACGCTTAGCGCCAGCGCGACTGCGTAAGAAAAGACTTTTGCCATGATTTCCCCTTGAGGTTGTTTATCCGGCCTACGTAGCCGGCAAAGAATTCTGCTGGGTTGCTGAAGGCTAAACAAGGTTGAACGGCAATCATCTTGATGATGACAAGCGGGTCCTTTGCGTAGGGCGCGGTGAGGCTCGTGGCCTTGGAGCTGAGTAGCAACCCACTGCTGCCGTAAAGCGCGGCAAGCTCATCCGCTCCACCGACGGCGGACAAAACTGGGCATTCACATCAGGCGTCAACGTACGCAGGTCATCCTGGTGCTGGGGATGACAATCAAGTCGACGTTCGCGTCCCGCGGGCGGTCAGGAATTTCGGCTAGGCGGCACTGCGTTAGGATCCTCGATCTGGCCGAGGGCCGTCTCGTTGTGCGACAACGCCGACCTGCTTCCTCCAAAAAAAAGCGAAGATGACTGCTGGCATTCCAGTCGGCTGCCTTCAGAGACTTCTCATGGCGGGGAAGATGGAACCTTGTGCAAGTCTTCAGAAGTTGAGCTGAACAAGGTCGTCAAGCGGTACCGTTAGCGGTATGCCGGATCCTTGCAGTTGTTGGAAGCCGAGAATGACGACGGTGCTCGCTCTGCGCCCCAGATCCAGTCTCCGGCTTTCTTGGGGCTCTGGCGGAAATTCGCGTTCCTGGTCGCAAAGTACTTGTCGATCGCTTCCTTTGCATCATCCAACGATGCGTAGTTGCTGTTGTGGATGATCGCTCGCGACATGCCACTGAAGACAGATTCGATGACATTCAGGAACTGCGCACAAGCAGGGAGCGGCACTAGCTCCAAGCGAGGCCCGTCGGATCTCTCAGAGTTGTGCTTCTCGACGAACCGCTTCAGGTGCTTCGAGTCATGCCAAGAGGCCGCATCCCAAGATAGATATAGCGTCTCTTTGCTGGCGTATTCGACGAGAAGCCGGTCGATGAGCTTCACCATCTCTGCCGTGTTCTTCCCCGCAGAATAAAAGTGAGTGACCTGATTCTTTGAAAGCTCTAGTGCCGCCGTGACGATGAGGCGACCACGAGACTTCTGCCACTGAGGCACTGTCGGGCATTCTCCTGGAGCAACCAGAGCGCGCCCTGGGATGGCCTTGACCGAGAATGGCCCGTACTCATCAATCGAGAAGAAGCACTCGCTCGGCTTGAGGTTCGACAAGACTCCTTGAACCTTCTCGAGCTTCTCTTGATATTGCGGATCGGTACTGGTCAGAACCACACGCGCGGATCGCCAGCGAAATCCTGACTTTGCGATTGCTTCACGAAGCACCGCCCGACAGGTCGGGAAGCCTCGTGCGGCCATGACGTCCTTCAGATCTGCCAGTCGCCAACTTGTTCGATTGATCCCTGACTGCGTTGGCGGCTCATGCAGCAACTTAAAGAGTTCGTCACGGAACTGATCTTCGTCAGCCGTCCTGGCTCGAACCTTCCGATGAGTAAGCGCCTCGACGCCACCGAGTTCGTAGAGAAGGCGGCTATTTCGTATTGTGTTGAGGCCCATCGACAAGTGCTTTGCGATGGCTTTGAGTGAGAAGCCTTCCTCTGTTGCGAGGACAGCCAGTATCCGTTTACGTGCAGCTGCCCCGTGTTTGGAAAGTTCAGGTCCAAACGGCGGGTGTGCCAGTTCGTCACGCTCAACCGAATACAACCATTGGGCCCACAGAAGAAGCTCGCGATCGTCCTTTGTGATGCTTGCTCGAGAAAGAGGAGCGGAGAGCTGAAAAGGCCGAGGAGCAGCTGCTTCCATGTGTCTAGGTCGGTGAGCGAGCATCTCCCGCGTGGCCTCGACCGTCAGTGACTCCTGGAGAGCAACCGCCTCGATCGGCTTGCCCTCTGCTAGCACCTTGCGCCGAATTCGGCGCCACTGACCGACATCGCAGTACATCGCGTCGATGCCTCCACCTATCCAATTTAGGCGAGTTCGCGGCGGAGTGCCAGGCAGATCTCGCTCGTCGATGGGTTGAGCTATATCTCCATAGCCATCGGCGGAAGATGCCTGAGCGCCTAGCTCGGAGCAAGACGTCTCAGGTTGCGCCGTGTGGTAGCGACTGCCGAGTTGGCTGCCGGTGCTCCACTTGTGGATCGCGATCGGTGGTCACGCACCGCGTGGCTTGTCGCGTTGCAGGTCGGGGATGTCGGAAAGGCCGCGCTGCTTCGGGAAAGCGGCGCGGACATAGACGCTGCCGGGCGCTGCGGCCAACCGACATCGGGCCACGCAGCTGTCACACCACGAGATTCGTCTGGATGAGGGGCAAGTTCTGGCGCTGGAAGGGGACCAGGAAGCACTCCGACACTGTCGAAGCCTTTGTGCTTGACATTGAACGGCGGATCTGGCGCAAGCTGTCTGCCTAGCGCGGTCACGCCTTGGTTGGCCACTCCGACAGACTTTGCAGTCTTCGGCTGGCCGACTGACGGGCAATCCCGACGGACTTTGCCCCCAAAATGCTGTCTCTTTAGAATCAATGACTTAGGGATGAAAATCCCGACGGACTTTATTGATCACATCACTAAACTCGCAACCTTTGCCGCTGTCTGCATCCATGGCTGTTGTCTCACCCGCCTCTACCACGCCAGCTGCCTTTGAACTGAAAAGCGCCAACCTGTCGCTGGTGGCCGTGGTGCTCAAGACGACCGATCTAGCGCTGCTGTCGCAGGCGTTGGACGAGCGCTTCGCCGAGGCGCCCGGGTTGTTCGACCAGGACCCGGTGGCGATTGATCTCTCGCTGGTGCGCGACAGCACCGAGGCTATCGACTTCGTGGCGCTGGTGCAGCTGCTGCGCGGCCACAAGATGCTGCCGGTCGCCGTGAAGTCGGGCAATGCCCAGCAGATGGAAGCCGCGCTCGCCGCAGGCTTGAGCGAGGCCCACGGCCCCGCTGCACCGGCGCCGCCGGTGCGCAGCTCCACGCCGGAAGATCCGCCCACCACGCCCGCGCCGCCGGCGCCAGACGAAGCCCCCACGCCAGCACGCACCACGCTGATCGTCGACAAGCCGCTGCGCTCCGGCCAGCGTGTCTACGCCAAGGGCAGCGACCTGGTCGTGCTCGCGGTCGTGAGCCATGGTGCCGAGGTCATCGCCGACGGCAACATCCATGTCTACGCGCCGCTGCGCGGCCGCGCACTCGCCGGCGCGATGGGCGACACCGGCGCGCGCATCTTCGCGACCTGCATGGAGCCGCAGCTGCTCTCCATCGCGGGCATCTACCGCACCACCGAGACCGAACTGCCCGCCAGCGTGCTGGGCAAGCCGGGGCAGGTGAAGCTCGACGGCGAGAAACTCGTCGTCGTGCCCTTAACCATCGACTAGAAGGACTCCGAACCAATGACCAAGATCGTCGTGGTGACTTCAGGCAAGGGCGGCGTGGGCAAGACCACGACCAGCGCCAGCTTCGCGTCCGGCCTCGCGCTGGCCGGACACAAGACCGCCGTGATCGACTTCGACGTCGGGCTGCGCAACCTCGACCTCATCATGGGCTGCGAACGCCGTGTGGTGTATGACCTGATCAACGTCATTCAAGGCGAAGCGAACCTGAACCAGGCGCTGATCAAGGACAAGCAGTGCGACAACCTGTTCGTGCTCGCCGCCTCGCAGACGCGCGACAAGGACGCGCTGACCCAAGACGGCGTTGAGAAGATCTTGACCGACCTCGGGGCGATGGGCTTCGAGTACATCGTGTGCGACTCGCCGGCCGGCATCGAGACGGGCGCTCTGATGGCGATGCACTTCGCCGACGAGGCGCTCGTCGTCACCAACCCCGAGGTCTCGTCGGTGCGAGACTCCGACCGCATCCTGGGCATGTTGGCCTCGAAGACCAAGCGCGCGATCGATGGCAAGGAGCCGATCAAGGAACACTTGCTGATCACGCGCTACAACCCGAACCGGGTGCAGGGCGGGCAGATGCTGTCGCTGGAGGACATCAAGGAGATCCTGCGCATCGAGCTGATCGGTGTCGTGCCCGAGTCGGACACGGTGCTCGACGCGTCGAACCAGGGCGTGCCGGCCGTGCACATGAAGGGCACGGACGTGTCCGAGGCCTATAAGGACATCGTCGCGCGCTTCCTCGGCGAGAGCCGGGACATGCGCTTCACCGACGCATCCAAGCCCGGCTTCTTCAAGCGCGTGTTTGGCGGGAGGTAAGCACATGTCTCTCCTTTCCTTTCTGCTGGGCGAGAAGAAGAAGACCGCGAGCGTCGCCAAGGAACGGCTTCAGATCATCCTCGCGCACGAGCGCAGCGGCCTGGGCAAGAGCCGGCCCGACTACCTGCCGGCGCTCCAGCGCGAGCTGGTCGCGGTGATCTCGAAATACGTGTCGATCAAGGCCGAGGACATCAAGGTCCACCTCGAACGCCAGGACAACCTGGAGGTGCTAGAGGTGAAGATCGAGTTGCCGGACGGCGTGCGTGGCTAGGCTCACTACCATGGGATAGGGTCCCCCGGCAACCCGTCGGGCCTCTCGTGTCAAGACGTTGACCGCATATGAACCGCCGAGGCAATATCTGTGAGTTCCATTGACCCACCTCCGTTTCCGACGAACCGGTCCATGCCCGAGAGTGCCGTCGTCCCGATCCTTCACTATCGGTCGGTCGCTGAGGCGGTCGCCTGGTTGTGCGCTGCCTTTGGCTTCACTGAGCGGCTGCGCATCGGCGATCACCGCGCGCAACTCACCACGGCTTCGGGTCTGGGTTCGGTCGTGGTGGCAGAAGGTTCGGAAGCCACCGCTCCTGTACCGAACTCTACTCACTCGATCATGGTTCGCGTCAGCGACGTCGATGGGCACTACGAGCAGGCCAAGACCGCTGGCGCTCGCGTCCTCGCGGCGCCGGAAACTTATCCGTATGGCGAGCGCCAGTACTCCGCGGTGGATCTCGGGGGTCATGTTTGGACCTTCTCGCAAACGGTGGCCAATGTCGAACCCAGCCGTTGGGGTGGCGTGCTGACGGGTGAAGAACGCGGTGCGGTCTAGCTTCCATCAAATGGGTTGAGTGCTACAGGAACGAAGGCGTGGCGCTGAGCGATGGCGAACGCTCTTCTCCTGTCAAACGGTAGGCTTCGTCAAAGGCACACAACTCGATGTCCACGTATCTGAAGCACATCGACTGGAAGGTCGTCGTTCTCACGTTGTTGGCCTGTTATGGCGTCCCAGCCGCCCTGCTCGGAGCGGCGTTTGCGTTGGGGCTGCAGGACTCCATGCCATCACACGTTGGGCAAGCAATGTCCTCATTCATGGCCTTCTTCGCCTTGCTTGTTCCCCCAGTCGCTGGAGGCTACGTCGCAGCACGCTTCGCGCGCCGGCTTCCTCGTCTCCAGGTCTTGGCCGTCGGCGTGCTGGGCGGGGTGCTGTCGCTGGTTGTCTTCAGGACATCACCGAGGGCCATGGTTGCCTACGTCGTTGCTTCCATCGCACTGGCAGCGCTGGGTGGGTTCATCAGGCTGCGGTCTGTCAGGTGAGATGAGGGTTAGCCTGGTAAAAGCCGGGGACAGACCTCAAGTCATGGCTCACGCCGCACGGTGACGGGCGCGTGCTGCGCCATCAGCTCAACGATCCAATCAATGAACACGCGCAGCTTGGCGCTGACATGCCGGTTCGGCGGAAAAGCCAGGTACAACGGCATCGGATCGAAGCGCCAGTCGGGGAACAGGGGCACCAGCTCACCGCGCGCCAGGTGCGCCTCGGACATGTAGTCCGGCAGCCATAGGACTCCCATGCCGGCCAGGCCGGCCGCGAGGTAGGCATTGCCATCGTCGACCGCGAACACGTAGTGGCCTTGCACTGCGACGCTCTCGCCGTCGCAGTGCATGGCGTACGGAAAGGGCTTGCCAGTGCGCGACCACAGGAAGCCGACGATGCGGTGGTGCGTGTTCTCCAGCTCAAGCGGATGCGAGGGCGTGCCAGCGTGTTCCAGGTAGCTCGGCGCAGCGTAAACCCCGAGTTGCAGGTCGCCCACGCGGCGTGCCATCAACGACTGGTCTGTGAGTTCGCCGCCGCGCACGACGCAGTCCACGTTCTCATGGATCAGGTCCACCACGCGATCGCTGACACCCATGTCGATCTGGATGTCGGGATAGCGCGCGTGGAAGGCAGGCAATGCTGGCACCAGGATCATGCTGGCCAGCGGGCTCGGCACGTCCACGCGCAGCCGGCCCCTGGGCGAGGCCGAGGCGCTGGACAGGCTGGTCTCGGCATCGTCCATGTCGGCCAGCAGGCGCACCACGCGCTCGTAGTAAGCCGCGCCATCGGCCGTGACCTTGACCTTGCGTGTGGTGCGGTTGAGCAGCTTGACGCGCAGCCGCGCCTCCAGCTGCTGCACCAGCTGCGTCACGCTGGTCTTGCTCATGTGAAGTGTCTCGGCCGCCTTGGTGAAGCTGCCAGCTTCCACCACGCGAGCGAAGGCTTGCATCGCATCGAAACGGTCCATGTCTGCCCCACCCCTTTTGAAGATTGTTTGCGTTCAGCAAACAGTGATTGTTGGCCTTGCTCGTTTATCCAGGAGGTGCGAATCCATAAAGTCCCTTCACCCCTCCACTACAACGCAATCAATCATGAGCAAGCGAGATGTCGTTTTCCCGGCCGGGCGCCAAGCGCTCTATGAGCGCAATCGCTATTCGCCAGCGATCCGGTCGAATGGCTTCCTGTTCGTCTCGGGCCAGGTGGGCAGCCGTCCGGACGGCTCGCCCGAGCCCGACCTGCAAGCACAGGTGCGGCTCGCTTTCGAGAATCTGAATGCGGTCCTGGCGGCCGCAGGATGCACGTTCGATGACGTGATTGACGTCACTGTCTTCATCGTCGATCCCGAATCGAACTTCGACACGATCTGGAAACTGGTGCCGGAGTACCGACACAGGCTGTGTCACGACGGAGCCTCCGTGCGCGCTCCGTGCTGGAACTATTCTCGAAGTCCACCACGGTGACGGAAACGAAAGCTGCTCACGCAACGAAGCGGGCCAAGAGCGACGCCGAGCCGAGTGGCTCGTGAAGCGGATGCGCGCTCAGCGGCAGAGATTTCGATGGCACCAGCTGCGCTTAGTCGACTGCTGACTGTGGGCAAATCCTGAGCGCGAACTTGTGAAGGCGCATCCGACCAGAATCGCCCGATCAAGGTCTGGCTCCACAAAAGTTCAATGCACGACGACAGGGTACCGTCGCATCTTTCAGAAGTGTCTCGCTTGCTGGTGGAAGGGCGCTCGCTCCAACGCCAAGGGCGCACCACCGATGCGTTTGCCCGCTATCAGGTGGCCTACAAGCAGGCCCCGGCGGACCCCGAAGTTCTGCATGCGCTGGGCGCTGGGTATGCGGGTGTGGGACAGGCCGGGATCGGAGTCGCCTTCATTCGTCGTGCCATCGCTGCTGCCCCGCAGGAGCCGCGATTCAGGTCCAGCCTGTCCGGCTTGCTGGACGAGGCCGGTCAGCTGGATGCCGCGGCTCTTGAAGCGGCGGTTGCCTGCGAGCTTGACGCCACCGATGCGCAGGCCCACGCGCGGCTCGCAAGCTTGCAGCAGCGGCTTGGTCGTGCCGCCCTGGCCGAGCGTTCTCTGTCGATGGCGCTTGAGCTGGAGCCTTTGCAAACGGACTGGCTTTTGGCGCTGGCGCGACTTCAATACGACAGGTGGGGCATGGCCGATGCCATGGAAACCCTCCGCAGGGCCGAGGGCATCGACGGGCCGCGCGAGCGCGTGAACATCGGTTGGGCGCGCCCGATGACGCCGAGCCCGCGCAGGCCGCCCACCGACGTCGTCAACAACCTCGGTGCGCTTTCGCCGACGGAGCTGGAACGCGCATGCGTCGAGCGAGAGCTCGTGGTGTTCGACGACATCCTCGAAGACGCCGTGTCGTACCGGAACCATGCCCTTGAGCTGTGCCGCAGCCAAGGGCGCCGGGAGGCGAAGCTCAATTTCCCGGGGCTGCAAACACCGCCATGCGCGACAGAGCAGTTCATGCAGCGCGTTGCCGATGCATTGGGAAGAGAGCTCAGATGGAACTCGCCGGACCACGGGGCGTTTCGGCTCAGCGCGGCCACTGACGAGGCTCGGGCCGATGTTCATGTGGACAACCCGAGCATCGGCAACGTCTTCGGCGGTGTGCTCTATCTCAGCCTGCCCGAACACAGCCGCGGAGGCACCTCGTTTTTTCGGCACCGGCGCACCGGCTGGGACCGAACCCCGAATGCCGAGCGGCTCCTGGAAAAAGGGTATCGGTCACTCTCCGACTATCAACGCCGCGAACTGAAACCGAACGAGCGAATGAGCTTCGACGCGTGGGTCGAGCAGCGCGGGGCGCTGTGGGAGCCGGTCATCGAGGTGCCCATGCGCTTCAATCGCCTCATCATTTTCCGAAGCGATTTCTATCACGCAGTGACCGAGCTGTTCGGAACGACCATCGACAACGGCAGGCTGGTGCAGCTCTTCCACTTCGAGGCGAAGCCGAACTGAATGCGAACGCGTCGGACGAGGTGAGTCGCGTTCCGCTGACTGGCCCGGCTTAAGCGCGCTGCAGATAGTCGATCGCAGCGCTGACCGTCACCCCCTGAGCTTCATTGCACTGTGCGGGGCTCGCCGTCGGGCTGTCCGGGTAGACCTCGGTGGTGGTCACGAAGCGCGCACCAGTCATGCCGCCACACAAACCGAGCGACCGCTTCGCGTAGTTGATGACGCCCGGCTGCTGCAGCGTCTCGCCGATGAGGCGGCCGTGCTCGTCGGCCTCGGCGATGTGGGTCACATGGCGGACGGCGTCGATCAACGCATGCTGGAACTCGGGTGCGGGTCGCTCGGTATCGCCCACCAGATAAAAGCCATCGGGGATGGCATGCCAATCGAACGACACGCCGTCGCGTGCGGCCTTGGCGGGGCCGTACTCGCTGTTGTCGGTGTCGGTGGTCTCGTGCAGGTCCACATGCAGGTCGACCCGCGCGCAGGTTGTGGCCACGCAAGCCATCGCCAGCGCCGACTCGGCGGCCGGGCTCGCCTGCTTGAACTGCCGATTCGGGTCCAGCGCGTCGGGGTTCCAGCGGTTGATGGTCTCGTAGCCCCACGGGCTGATGCACGGCAACACCAGCAGGTTGATGGCCCCGGCGTGGCGATCGAACTCGTTTGCGAGCCACTGCAGAGCGCCTTGCACACCGCTGGTCTCGTAGCCGTGAACGCCGCCGGTAACCAGCACGACAGGGCGCTCCGGGTTCCACGCCCGGCTGCGCACGGCATAGAGCGGATAGCCGCCCCATCCCAGGCGCGCATAGTCGAGAGCCCCGTACTGGAACAGTTCAGCCTGTGCCGGCAGGCGAGCCTTGAGCGGCGCGACGACCTCTGCGGCATAGCTGCGCTGCAGCCGCTGGCGGGCGAGCCAGGCGGTCTTCTCAGCCGCACTCCAAGGCGTACCGGGCGTGCCGATCGGATACGGCATGGTCGATTGGGGAATGTTCATGAACGTCAACCGGGTTTTGTCTATGGCGGCTGGCCGGCGTTGACGTGAAAGCGTCAGGCGTGTGACGAGAGGGACCCAAGAGAAGTCGTCTCGATCCCACGCCTGAGGGCCTCGGCATGGCTCCTTTATTTGCCGGTCTCCGCATACGCCAAACGCGCTGCCTTGTGCGCCTTCAATCGCTCCGCCGCGCCGGGAATCCCGAGCTTGACGGCGCGTTTGGCACGGTGAACATTGTCTCGGAGAACATGCAATCTCGCTCGATTGCGCTGTGCTTGGATGGCCATTCGTTTCTCCAGTAGTGAGCTTGCAGGGTACCTCACACGCGTTCGGGGTTGGACAGCAAGGCTTCCTCTCCTTTCCCTCACACTCACCGCCATGAAATTTGCACTGATGCGTTCCATCATGGCGCCGCTGGCGCTCGCCGCCGCTGGCGTCTGCGCCCAGGACAACCCGGCAGCTTCCTGGCCCACACCCACTGACATCAAGGCGGGCAGCATCACCTGCGAAGAATGCCCCTACCCCTATCCGAGCAAGTACTTGCCGCTGAACGTGTATGGGCAGGACGTGCGGCTGGCGTACATGGACGTTGCGCCGCAGGGCACGGCAAACGGCCACACCGTGCTGCTGCTGCACGGGAACAACTTCGGCGGCTTCTACTTCGCGAACATCATCGATGCGCTGAGCAAAGAGGGGTTTCGCGTGGTGGTGCCTGACCAGCTCGGCTATGGCCGCTCGTCGAAGCCTGCGATTCCGTACAACTTCCACGACATGGCGGCCAACACACGCAAGCTGCTCGAGGCGCTGAAGATTCCCAAGGTGATGGTGGTCGGCCACTCGATGGGCGGCATGGCCGCAGCTCGCTTCGCAACGCAGAACCCCGAATTCACCGAGCGCGTGGTGCTCTACAACCCGATCGGCGTGAACGACGCTCGCATCGCCAAGCGGGCGCCCGATGTCAACGACATCTACAAGCAGACGCTGAACAACACGAGCTACCAGTCGATCAAGGCAGTGCTCATGCGCTATGTGGCGCACAACCCGTCTGCGTGGAACGAGCAGTTCGAGGCGTACACCCGGCTGCGCTATGCATCGACGCTGGGCGCCGAGTGGCCTCGGCTCGCGATGGCCCAGGCGCTGATCACGCAGATGTTGTACGTCGACCAGGTGGTGGACGACTGGGCACGGATCCAGGTGCCGACCCTCGCGTTCGGCGGCGCGGAGGATCTGCTGGCCGGGCCGGCGTCGGTCTTCCAGGAGCGGATGAAGTTCATCGCCGGCTCGGTGCCGAACGGCAATGGACGTGTGCTGCTGTTGCCCGGCCTCGGGCACGTACCGCATCTGGAGTCGCCCGAGAAGACACTGCCGCCGTTGATCGCGTTCCTGAAGGAAGGCGCAACACCTCGCTAGAGAAGCGCAGTGCGCTTGCGGACCTATCGTCCCAGCTGTGCAAGTGCAGCTTGCAAACCAGCCACACCGCCGACTCGCTGGTCGTTGATGAAAATCTGCGGCATCTGGCGAACGGAAGGGCCGCACTTCTCGAAGAAGGCAATCCGCGCAGCCTCGTCGTCGATCTTGATCTCGTCGTAGTCGAGAGAACGAGACTTGAGCAGCATCTTGGCTGTGTCGCACTGCGGGCAGGCAGACTTCGAGTAAACGACGATGTTCAGTTTCATGGGTGTGAGTTCATGTGGCTCGTCTCTCGCGGGCATCGCCGAGCTTGAGCATGGCATCGCGAGGTGACCCACCCAGCAAGCCGCTGCGGTCGATGGACTGCGGCACCTGCGAAGGATCCGCAGCCACGGCCGGGGCGCGGCAAACCACTGCCGAGATGAGCCACAGTGCCTGCACGGCGGCGATACGGATCGATCAGCCGAACGGCCGCGGCATCTGGCAGGGCGTCATGTCGCGGCCAGCCGCCTTCAGGGTTGCGCGGTGATGGTCGCCAAGGTCGATTCTTCGCGCATCACGCCGGCGCTGTTTGTGTGGCGGGCGCGGATGATCCCGAATCCCTTTGCGAACCACAGCGTGTTCGCACCATCGATCAGGCCCGAGGTCTGCTTGACCCTGCAGGTGTTCGTGAACGTCTTGCCGCCCAGCGTCAACGACTCGAAGCCTTCGAAGGCCCATGTTTCCTGGTACGTGCCCGTTTCGGTCTGTCCTGCCTTGGCGCCGCTGAGATAGGACGTCGTGCCGCTGTAGGTGAGTGCGGTGGACTGCCCAGCCTGCGTGGCCAGAGGCAGCACGAAACGATCGGAATAGACCGTCTTCGCCAAGACGGCACCGGTGCTGTCATAGCTGAGGCCCCCCCAGAAGCGGAGGCCGTTGGACTCCTGCGACCAGTAGCCCGCGAAGCCCGAGCTGGTTCGGATGCCGTTTGTGTCCGTCAGATTGACGCCGGCATTGCGCACCGCCCCCTCGAAGGACTCCTTGACCATCTGGACGCCGTGATGGCCGGCATCATCGCCACCTTCGTCAACGTCTGCCATGGTGTAGGCGACGCCGGCGGTGACGTCGAAGCAGGCGGCAAACGCCGACGCGGTCGGTGAGAGGGCGGGGGTTGCGGAATCATCGCTGCTGCTGCCGCCGCATGCGGCCAGCGCTGCGCACAGGGTTGTAGCGAGCAGGGATGTCTTGATCTGTGAGGGTGTCATGTGTTGGGTGCCGTACTGCGTGAAGATGTCGCACCCCGCCGAGTGGGGGCCACTGCCGGACGAAGTGCTGCGTCGACCCGGCAATGTGCAAAGAAATGCAAATCACACGGGTTTCCGCGCAGCCTAAAGGAGTCCCCGCCCGTCGCACGGCCTTGAAGCACGCCAGTTCGCTGATGGACCAGCGAAGGTTCGCTGACGAACCAGCAGGTGTTCTGCGGAGGCGACAAAACCATCACTGATTCATCATTCCCGCGTCATGCCTTGCACGATGCCGACACGTAAACTTCGAGCCGGCGGCGGTATTCGACGATCACTCACTGCTGTGCCAAGCCTTGCCATCAACTTGCCGCAGAACCGTGAGCACCACGCCACCAGCCGAGTACGTTCTCCCCGAGGCCTGGACCACCGAAGCCCTGCCGCCGAGTCGTCAGTTCGACGCGTGGCGCGAGGTGATCGTCGACGCGCACCTGAGCTGGGACATTCCGAAGATCGCCTGTGAGCGCTTTCCGGCCCATATGCACCAGCACCGGGTCGGTGGCCTGCGACTGACGGACTGCACCGCGTCGGCACGCGTGAGTGGCACGCGCACCCGCGCGCAGATTGCGCACGACGACGAGGCCTACCTCACTGTCGTGATGATCGCCCAGGGCTCGGAGACGCTGAGCTTCGGTGATGACCGCGAGATGTGCCTCACCGAAGGCATGTTCACCCTGTGGGACAGCACCCGACCCATGGCCTTCACGACCGGCGACAGCCTGCGCCAGATGTCGCTGCTGGTGCCTGAAGCGCAGTTGCTGCGTCGCATACCGCGAGTTCGAGACCTTGTCGGCCGTCCGATGGACGGCCGACACGGCGTCGGTGGACTGTTCATGGATCACTTTCGTGCGCTGATGCAGCGCCTGGGCGAGCTGCCGGCCTCGAACCGGCACACCGTGCTCGAAGCCGCGCTGGACGTGCTGACCCTCTGCCTGGGCGAGCATCCGGCGCTGCCGGCGCCGCGCCTGCGGCAGCTGACGCTCGAACAGGTGAAGAGCCATATCGAGGCGCACCTGACGGATCCGTCGCTCGGTGTGGCTGCGTTGGCACGCAGATTCCGCATGACCGAGCGCAACATCCACAAGCTTTTCGAAGAGACCGGTACGACAGTGTCCGCCCATATCCGCGCCCGCCGTCTGGCGATGTGCCGCCGGGACCTTGAAGGCACCACGCTCGCGGCACGGCAGATCGGCGAGATCGCAAGCCACTGGGGCTTTGCGGACGCCAGCCATTTTAGCAAGGCGTTCCGGGCCGCCTACGGGCTCTCGCCCAAGGATGTTCGTGCCCAGGTGCCGTTGCGGCGCAAATGAACCCGGCCTGCCAAGCCGACGGATGAATCCGATGCGAGACCGACTGGCACTCACCCAGTCGAATGGAGTCTCGCCCGTCGCACGGCCTTGAAGCACGTCAGTTCGCTGATGAACCAGCGCGTGTTCTGCGGAGGCGACAAATCCTTCACTGATTCATCATCCCCGCGTCATGCCTTGCACGATCCTGACACGTAAAATTCGAGCCGGCGGCGGTATTCGACGGTCACTCGCTGCTGTGCCAAGCCTTGCCGTCAACTTGCCGCAGAACCTTGAGCACCACGCCACCAGCCGAGTACGTTCTCCCCGAGGTCTGGACCACCGAAGGCCTGCCGCCGAATCGCCAGTTCGACGCGTGGCGCACGGCCATTGGCGACGCCCACATGAGATGGGACATCCCCAGCGCAACTCCCGAGCGATTCCCGGCCCGCATCTGCCTGCACGAGGTCAACGGGGTGCGGCTCACCGACTGCACAAGCGTTGGCCGCGTCAGTGGCACACGCAGCGCTGTACATATTGCGCAGGACAGCGAGGCCTACCTCAATGTCGTGATGGTCGACAAGGGCTCGGCAATACTGCGTTTCGGCAGCCAGGACGTACATCTCACGGAAGGCATGTTCACACTGCGGGACACCGCGCGCCCCATGTCCTTCATGACCGACGGAGGCAGCGAAGGTTTTTGCCAGAAATCGATTCTGGTGCCCGAGACGCAACTGCTGCGTCGCATACCGCGGGTGCGTGACCTTGCAGGCCGCTCGATCGATGGACGACATGGCATCGGCGGCCTGTTCACCGATCATTTCCGCGTGCTGCTGTCGCGCTTGGGCGAGCTGCCAGCCTCGAACCGGCACACCGTGCTCGAAGCCTCGCTGGACCTGCTGGCCCTTTGCCTGAGCGATCAGCCGGCGCTGCCGGCACCGCGCCTGCGGCAACTGGCGCTCGAACAGGTGAAGAGCCATATCGAGGCACACCTGACGGACCCGTCGCTCGGCGTGACCGCGTTGGCGCGCAGATTCCGCATGACCGAGCGCAACGTGCACAAGCTCTTTGAACCCACCGGCACGACGGTGTGCGCCCATATCCGCGGCCGCCGTCTGGCGATGTGCCGCCGGGACCTCGAAGGCACGACGCTCGCGGCGCGCCAGATCGGCGAGATCGCTGCCCATTGGGGCTTTGCGGACGCCAGCCATTTCAGCAAGGTGTTCCGGGCCGCATACGGACTCTCGCCCAAGGATGTTCGTGCCCAGGTGACGTCGCGGCGCAAATGAACCCGGCCAGCCAAGCTGGCGGGTGAATCCGATGTCAGATTGACTGGCACTCACTCAGTCGAATGGAACTCAACGGCACGGTTGAGTAGCGCCAAAAAAACAAGCCCCGCGTCAGAGCGGGGCTTGTTCCGGAAAGCACCTTGTCACCGCAGGGCTGGAGCCTGCGGCTGTCAGGCCATCAGAGCGACTGCAGGAAGGCCAACAGCGCCTGACGATCGGCGGCAGACAGCGCTGTGAAACGCTGGCGAGCCTTGTCGGCTTCGCCGCCGTGCCACATCACCGCTTCGGTCAGTGTGCGGGCACGACCGTCGTGCAGGTAGCCGACCTTACCCGCCGTGCCCATCGCACGGTCGGTGTAGCCGATGCCCCACAGCGGCGAGGTGCGCCACAGGTTGCCGGCGGCCAGGCCTTCGACGTAGTTGTCGGCCAGGCCCGGGCCCATGTCATGCAGCAGCAAATCGGTGTACGGCTTGATGGACTGGTTACGCAGTTCGGCCAGCGGATGCCCGTTGCCGGTCTTCATGTCCACCGTGTGGCAGCCCGAGCAGTTCAGCGTCTTGAAGACCTGGGCACCGGCGGCCACCTTGACCGGGTCGACATCGAGGTCGGCCAACGGCGCCACGCCCTTCGGGAAGCCGCTCACCAGGCTGCGCTGTGCCGGAACGGCCAGCAGCTGCAGGTAACGTGCGACCGACGTCAGGTCGGCTTCCGACAGCCCACGCTCGGTCTTCGACTTGCAAGTCGCCGGGCCGGCCAGGCAGTCACGGCTCGGGTAGACCGGCGTCGTCACCGACATGTCTTGCAGCAGCGCCGATGCGGCTTGGTGGCGCAGGCTGAACTTGCCCGCCTTCCAGCCGAAGCGACCCAGCCGCACGTCACCGGTTTCCGGGTCGAACACGAAGTTCGCCTGGCCCTTGATGCCGTCTTCGTCGGGCGTGCTGCGGGCACGCGCCAGGATGTCGGCTTCCGGGATGGCTTCGAGCAGACCCGTGCCGAGCATCGGCTGCGCGGCACGCAGCGAAGCGATCTGCGGCACCGGGCCGTCGTAGGCCAGCTTGGGCTTGCGCAGTTCCACCACGGTGCCGTCGGCCAGCTTCACCGTCTGGGTCTCGAAGCTTGCGACGCGCACGCCGTTGCCCCAGTCCTGCGGCGTGCCGTTGGCACCGCGGGCGTTCATCTGCACTGCCACGCCATATCGCGCGTCCGGCACCTGCTGGCCCGCGGCATTCACCATCGCCGTGTGCACCGACATCGTGTCGAGCCGCTGATTCGGCGCTGCCGGGGCCGGGCTGCGGCCGTTGTTCACATGGCAGGCGAAGCACGACGACTGGTTGAAGCGCGAGCCTTGCAGCCCCATCAACGCATCGAAGCGGTCGTTGCCCGGCTCGTTGTGCTCGCCGCTGAACATGTTGGTGTGGATCAGGCGACGGCCTTCGACGAAGCGCTGCATGTTCTGCATGCCGACGTTGATGTGCGGCTGCTGGAACATGAAAGTACCGTTGTCGGCGTAGTCGTACGACAGCGAGCCGGTGCCGCCTTGCAGCGTCTCGGCCGGCAGCGGTGCGTTCATCAGCCGCGGCTGCACGCCGTACCACGGGCGCAGGCCGGTGCCGACCACGTAGGTCCATTCACCCGCGTAGTAGCGGATGCCGCCGTTGTCGCCCTTGGCGGCCATGGCCTCCTTGGTCGAGAAGAACGACGGCGAGACCTCGATCACGTCGCCCACGACGAGGTTGCGTCCCGGAACGCTCTTGCCGTTCGGGAAACCGTCCGCGCCGATGTCGGCATGGCCGGGGTAGCCGTTGACCGTCAGGCTGCAGTCGTTGTTCAGCAGGTTGGCGCTGAGCAGCCGGCCGTTTGGCGGGTACGCCACCGGCGGGCAGATGGTGACCTTGTCGTTCACCAGCTGGCCCGGGTTCATCCAGCCGTAGCCGGTGACGCCCACGCGGTCGAAGGCACGGAACCAGGCCACGCCGCCGGGCAGCTGGTCCTGCGTGAAGTAGTGGTTGACCTTCAGCGTCGGCTTGGTCACGCCGGCGACCCGGCTGTTGTCGATGATCTCGAAACCCCAGGTGCGGTTCTTGAAGTAGTTCGGCACGAAGGTCAGGAAGTTGCCCGGGCCCTTGTCGACTGGCCGGCCTGTCACCGGGTCGACCGTGTCGTTCGGGCCTTCGCCGATTTCGTTCCACTCTTCCCCGCGCTCGCGGGCGTGGCGGGCCAGGCCGCGGATGCCGAAGCGGGTCACCAGCGTGCCATCCGCCAGCGTGAACTGCAGCGACTCCACCGGATCCAGCTGCGTGGGCAAGGGCGCGAGGCCGCTGCCGCTGCCCGGTGCCTTCAGCGGCGAGGTGGCCAGCGTGGGCATCGTGTTGTCGGTACCCGGCGTCTTGAACTCCACTTCCCACAGCGAGTAGCCGTACTGAGTGCCGCGGGCCACGCCCTGCAGACGCACGTAGCGCGAAGCGATGCCGAGGTTGTAGAACTCCTCGGTGCCGCCCTTGCCGTTGGTGACGTAGCGCACCTGCGACCAGTTCTGCCCGTCATCGGAAACCAGCAGTGCGTATTCCTTGCCGTAGGAGTTCTCCCAGCTCAGCTTCATCGCGCCGATCCGGGTCTTGCTGCCGAAGTCGTACTGGATCCAGGCACCGTCTTCCTGCTTGCTGGACCAGCGCGTGCCGATGTTGCCGTCGATCGTGTTGGTGGCAGGCATGCCGCCGTTTTCCAGGGCCGACGAGGTCGCGGCCACCGGCTTGATCGCGACGCCGGGCTGGCTCACGTCAGGTGCGGGTGCTGGGGCGGGTGCCGGGCTCGGCGCCGGCGAGGGGGCCGGTGCAGGTGCCGGGGCGGGCGCGGGCGACGGTGCAGGGCTGGGGGCTGGTGCCGGGGCGGGCGCAGGTGCCGGGGCGGGCGCAGGTGCGGGGGCCGGCGCCGAGCCGCTGAAGGCCTGGATCTCGAAGATCGAATAGCCGTACTGCGTCGAGCGGGTGACGCCCTGCACGCGCAGGTAGCGGCCTTGGCCGCTCAGGCCGGTCCAGTCCTCGATGCCGCCTTGGCTGTTGTCGACGGTCTTGATCGTCGTCCAGTTCGAGCTGTCGTTCGACACCTGCAGCAGGTACTTGGTGGCGTGGGCGCGTTCCCAATTGATGCGCACCCGGCTCACGCTCACCGACGTGCCGAAGTCGAGCGTCAGGGATTGGTCGTCCGTGAAGGCGCTGCTCCAGCGGGTGTTGTCGTCGTGGTCGATGGCGGCGGCGGCCGACAGGTCGCCTCGCTCCGATCCACTGGCCGTGGCGGCGGCGGGCGTCAGCGCCGTGCCGATGGGGTCTCCGGCCGCCATCGCGCGGGACCGGTCGGTGTTGTCATTCGAACTGGCGTTGTTGTTGTCGGCGGCGGTGCTTCCGTCGCCGGAACCGCATCCAACCAGCAGGATTGCCAGGGCGCAGTGCAGCCCCAGCATCGAACCGTTGCGCAAGGTGCGCAGCACATGGTGTTTCATTGGCTCCCTCCAAGGACGTGGCAGAAACAAGGTCCGCATGCTGCGCGTTTCCCACGTTAGCGCTGTAAGCCGATGGGCGTCGCTGGCGGCCCCTTGTGAGCCGGACTTGCATCGTCTTTGAAGATGCGTCCCCGTGCGGAACGCTCACCCACTGCGATCGATCACTTGCCGAAAACCGTTTGGCAGTGCGGTGTGTGTGCAGCGCCAGAGGGTTGGCAGTCCCGCGGCAGCCCTGTGCGCGATGTATGCGGCCTGTCGATAGGCCGCGGCCTTTGAGCACGGTTATGGCACTCCTGCGCGAGTGCCTTCTTTTGCCGCTGGTTACATGAACAAGGCTGCACCAGCTTTGGCAAGGCAGCGGTGCAGACCCAGTCGGTCGACGCTCAACGGGCGACGAAGTCGCGGACGAGTTGGACCGTGGCGTTGGGGTTCTCTTCCATGATCCAGTGGCCGGAGCCCGGAACGATGCCCTCGGTCACATTGTCGGCACCCGCGCGCATCACGGTCGCCATCATCGGCCCGAACGACTTCTCGCCGCCGACAGCCAGGACGGGCATCTTCAGTCGGTTGCCGGCGAGGAACGCCCGGTTGTCGATCGCGTCTTGATCAAACGCCGCGAACTGCGCAAAGCCGGAGTGCATGGCGCCCGGACGGGCGTAGAGCCGCGCATAGTGCTGGCGTGCCGCTTCGCTGAATCGATCGGGCGAGGCCGAGAACTCATTCCAGAAGCGGTCGAGATAGATGCGCTCGCGACCGGCGACGAGGCGCTCCATGTCGGGGCCGCCAAACCGGAAGTGCCAGAGCAAGGGGTTCTTCAAGATCTCTTCCCACGGCCCGACCCCGGGCACCGGCGCATCGATCAACACCAGTCGCCGGACTCTCTCAGGCTGCTGCGCAGCAAACTGGAACGCCACCATGTTGCCGATGTCGTGCGCCACGACGTCGGCTTGCTGCACGCCCAACGCATCGAGCACGCCGCTCACGTCGCCGGCCTGGGTCTTCTTGTCGAAGCCACCGCTGGGCTTGGACGACAAGCCGAGCCCGCGCAGGTCGGGGACGATCACCGTGTGGTCGCGTGCCAGGTCCACTGCGAGCGGGACCCACATGTCGCCGGTCTCGCCGTAGCCGTGCAGCAGCACCACGGCAGGCCCGTTGCCGCCCGAACGGACATGGATGGTCGCGCCGTTCGTGGCGATCTCACGCATGGCAAACGTCGCCGGGAATTTCAGGGTCTGCGCCGACGCAGAGGCCGGTGCAGCCAGCAGCGTCAGCCAGGAAAAAACGAGACAAGTGAAAGTGCGCATGGAAATCTCCGTGGGTTGGGTTCGTGGTCTGCGGCGTTCAAACACGCAGGCAGTTGTGAACAGTGTCTTGAAAGGTCGACGCACCGACTAGCCCACATCGAACGCAATCATCTTCAACCATCGGTTTAAGATCGGGCATGACCCATTTGCAGCACCTGGTGTCGTTCGTTCAGGCGGCAGAGCACGGCAGCTTCTCGGCGGCGGCGAGGGTGCTAGGCCTGACACCGGCGGGCGTCAGCAAGAACGTGGCACGCCTCGAGTCCGACCTCGGCGCGCGACTTTTCCATCGCAGCACGCGTCGCCTGGCGCTGACCGAGAGCGGGGAGCGCTTTCTGCAGCAGGTGAACGGCCCGCTGACATCACTGCAAGCAGCGATGTCCGGCGTTCAACTCCGCGACGAAGAACCCACCGGCACCTTGAAGGTCAGCATGGGCCAGGCGTTCGGGCGCCACTTCCTGGTTCCGCTGCTGAATGATTTCCTCACCCGCTATCCGGCGGTGCTGCCCGACTGGCACTTCGACAACCGCCAGGTCGACATCGTGGGCGAAGGGTTCGATGCCGCGATCGGCGGTGGCTTCGAATTGACGGCGGGCGTCGTCGCGCGCGAGTTGGCGCCGGTTCACATCGTCGCGGTGGCGTCGCCGGCCTACATGGCCGGGCGGCAGGCTCCGCGCACGCCCGACGAGCTCGCCTCCTTCGACGGCATCATGCGCCGCTCGTCGCCGACCGGGCGGGTGCGGCCGTGGACACTGCGATCAAAGCGCGGCGCCGAACAGCCCGTGCCCTGCCGGCCACGGCTCATCTTCAGCGACCCCGAGGCCATCGCACAAGCTGCCCGCCTCGGGCTCGGCGTTGCGCTGTTGCCGATGCCGTTCGCTTTTGCCCCCATCGCCAGCGGCGAACTCGTCCGGCTGCTTCCGGGCTGGTACAGCGATGCCGGGCCACTTTCGCTTTACTACCCGAGCCGCAAACTGCTGCCCGCCAAGACCCGGGTGTTCGTCGACTTCGTGATGGAGCGCTTTCGATCGGCCGACTTCGCCGGGTTGGTCGACGGCCGCTGATTCAGGTTGTCGGCCCGCGCTGCGCTGGGCGGGTGGCCGATGACGCGCTTGAAGGCGCGACTGAACGAAGCTTCCGAGTCGTAGCCGAGTCGGTCGGCGGCCACCGCGATGCGCATGCCGTCGTTGGCGATCCAGTGCCGCGCCTGGAACATCTTGATCTTGGCAACATACTTCGCCGGGCTCTCGCCCATGGTTCGCGTGAAGGCTTCCGCAAAGCTCGAGCGCGAGGCACCCATCAATTCGGCCAGCTCGGGCACGCTCCAGTCGCGCTCGGGATCGGCGTGCACCGCTGCCACCACCTTGCCGATCTTCGGGCAGCGCACGGCGGCGATCCAGCCCGTGGAGTCGCTGCAGCCGCACTCCACCCAGGCGCGGATGATGCTGGCCGCCAGCACATCGGCCAGGCGCGCGAGGATGCTGCAGGCGCCGATGCGGTCGAGCGCCACCTCGCGCTCCATTGCTTCGAGCAGGGCTGGCACCGTCGCGTCGCGCTGAGCCAAGTCGCCGGCCAGCATCACGTCGGGCATCATGGTCAGCAGCGGATGCAGCGGGTCGAGGTTGAAGCGCAGTGCGCCGCAGAACATCATGTTGGGCGGCTCATGCTCATCGACCCCGGGCGCCACCGGGGCCGCGCCCATGTGCTCGCCGCCCACCAGGTAAATGTTGTCGGAGACGGCTACGCGCGCCAGTGAATCGATGTCGACCGCCGGCACATCGGGCGCGCTGGCCAGGACGTGAAAGCTGCCGCGCGGCAGCAGCACCGCATCCCCCGGGTTCAGCCGCACCCAATCGGTCGCCTGCGTGCGCAGCCAGCACCCGCCAACGCCCACGAAATGAAAGCGGGCCGAGCGCTGCGCCGGGAAGGCGATGGCCCACGGCGCACGCATCAGGCAGCGCCCGTACTCGACGCCGTCCAGGCGCAGGCCCAACAGAATCTGAGTCAGCATGTCGGGCCCGTCCGTCGGAGTGCGTGAGGCTTGGTTGGGTCTGTCGGACAAAAGGTCATGCATTTCGGTGATTCCGGCATTCAAACGCCGAAATATTAGACCTACGCTGCAGGCTCAGTCCACCACAAGGCCATTCAACGTGTCTGCCTCCCCTTCCTTGATGTCCCCCGTTTCCAGCCCCGCCCAGTGGCCCGCCGTGGCCTCGCTGGCGTTGGGCGTGTTTGGCCTGGTCACGGCCGAGTTCTTGCCCGCGAGTCTGCTCACCGCCATGGCCGGCGACCTGGGCATCACCGATGGCGCGGCAGGCCAGGCGGTCACGGCCACGGCGCTGGTCGGCGCGGTGGCAGCACCTTCGATCCCGCTGCTCACGCGCCGCTTCGACCGCAAGGCGGTGATGCTGGTGCTGACCGCGTTGCTGATCGTCTCCAACGGCCTCGCGGCAACGGCCGGCAACCTGACGGCGCTGCTGGTGGCGCGGGTGATGCTGGGCATTGCGCTGGGGGGCTTCTGGTCGATGTCGGCCGCGCTGGCGATGCGCCTGGTGCCGGAGCCGCTGTTTGCCCGCGCGATGTCGATCATCCTCACCGGCGTGTCGGTGGCCACCGTCTGCGCTGCCCCCATCGGTGCGTGGATGGGCGAGGCCTGGGGCTGGCGCAGTGCTTTCATGGCGGCCGGTGTCGTCAGCGTGCTTGCACTTGCAGTGCAGTGGGCCACGTTGCCGGCGCTGCCGCCGCGCGACAAGCCCGACCTGCGCGTGCTGGCTGAGCTGCTGACGCGCCCACCGGTGCGCGTGGCCTTGCTGGCCGTGCTGCTGGTGGTCTCGGGACACTTTGCAGGCTTCACCTACATCCGGCCGCTGATGGAGCAGGTGACGCACCTGTCGGTGAGCATGATCACCGCGGTGCTGCTGGGCTACGGCATCGGCGGCTTCTTCGGCAACTTCGCTGGCGGCTGGGTTGCTGCACGCAGCGAGCGGCACGCCATCGTGTATGGCGGCGCGCTGATCGCCGCGCTGGCAGCCAGCCTGCTGATCGCCGGCAGCTCGATCTGGGTCACGGCCATCGCCGTGCCGCTGTGGGGCTTTGCTTTCGGTGCGTTCCCGGTCGGCTTCCAGACCTGGATCGTGCGCGCCGCGCCCGACCAGGCCGAAGGCGCGGGCGGCCTGCTCGTCGCAGCTTTCCAGATCGCCATTGCCAGCGGCGCCATCGGAGGCGGTCTGCTCGTCGACCACATGGGGGCACTGGGCGGCCCCACCTTCGCCGTCGCCGCGCTCACGCTGGGAACGCTGCTCACCTTGCGCCATGGCCCGCGCCCGGCGCGTGCGTGAGTGCGCGCCAATCCCGCCGTGGTTTGCCCCCAGGAGACCTCCATGCCCGCTGACGATGGCGTCAACCGCCGCATCACGCTTGCTTCGCATCCAAGAGGCCTGCCCAACGCGCAGGACTTCCGCCTCGAAACGCAGCCCATCCCGAAGCCGGGCGACGGGCAGATCCTGCTGCGCACCTTGTACCTCTCGCTCGACCCGTACATGCGCAACCTGATGGAAGAAATCGGGCCCGGCCGGGGCTCGCGCCTCGGCTGCCGGCCAAACCAGCAGCTGCGGCAAATGTCTGTGTGATAGATTATCGATAATCCGTCACGGCATCTGAACAGGCATGCAATACAGGGAACTTGGCCGCACCGGCTGGCAGGTGTCGACGATCAGCTTCGGGGCTTGGGCCATCGGGGGGACCTGGGGGCAGGTCAATGACGATGAATCGATGGCAGCGCTGCACCGAGCGCTGGATCTGGGCGTCAACTTCTTCGACACCGCCGACGTCTACGGTGACGGCCACAGCGAGCGCTTGATCGCCCGGCTGCGCAAAGAGCGCAGCGAGCCGTTCTACGTCGCAACCAAGGCAGGCCGGCGGCTCAGCCCGCACGTGGCTGAGGGCTACGATCGCGCGAACCTCACGGCGTTCGTCGAGCGAAGCTTGCGCAACCTCGGCACCGAAGCGATCGACCTGCTGCAACTGCATTGCCCGCCCACACCGGTCTATTACATGCCCGAGGTGTTCGAGGTGCTCGACGACCTGGTGCGCGCCGGCAAGCTGCGCCACTATGGCGTCAGCGTCGAGAAGGTCGAAGAGGCGCTCAAGGCCATCGAATTCCCGAACGTGCAGTCGGTGCAGATCATCTACAACATCTTTCGCCAGCGCCCGGCGGAGCTGCTGTTCCGCGAAACGCTGGCACGCCGCGTCGGCATCCTCGCGCGGCTTCCACTCTCGTCCGGGCTGCTCTCCGGCCGGCTCACGCCCACGACGCAGTTCTCTGCCGATGATCACCGGAGCTTCAACCGCGACGGCGCCTCGTTCGACAAAGGTGAGACCTTCTCGGGGCTCGACTACGACAGCGGCCTTCAGGCCGTCGAGGCGTTGCGCCCGCTGGTGCCGCAAGGCCAGACACTGGCGCAGTTCGCGCTGTGCTGGATCCTGCTCCAGCAGGCCGTTACCTGTGCGATCCCCGGCGGGCGCCGACGATCACAGGTCGAAGAGAACATGGGCGCCGCAGACCTGCCCGCGCTTCCCGAATCCGCGGTCCGCGCCGTCGAACGGGTCTACGAGCGACATGCGAAGCAGCAGGTGCACCAGCGCTGGTGAACAGCGCGCGCCGGCGCTACGGTCGCTCGGCCGTCGCCGTGCCGAGATAGCTGCGCTTCGCCAGTTGCAGGTGCTCGACGCACAGCTCGGCCAGCGCCACGTTGTTTCGGCCCTTGAGCAGCCGGATCATCCGCAAGTGCTCTTTCGCCGACGCTTCCGAATGGCCCGCCTCGGCGGTTCGCTTTGCGCGCACCGGCAGGCTCAGCCACATGCAGTGGCGGATCGCCTCGACCAGGTAGGGGTTGCCGCAGCCGGCGAAAAGCGTCAGGTGGAACTCGTCGTTGACGCGGTGGACGGCGCCGTAGTCGCGTGCCTGCAGGTGCTGCAGGAACTGCTCGTGCAGTGCCTCCAGCGCCTTGACCAGCGCGCCCTCGGCCGGCAGGGGGATTTGCATCGCGGCTTGCCGCTGCAGCAGCTCGCGCACCTCGTAGATCTGCAGCACCTGGTTCGCTGCGAGCGCACGCACGCTCGCGCCCTTGTTCTTCTCGCGCACCACGATGCCGATGCGTTCGAGCTCGGCCAGCGCCTGCCGCACGCCATGGCGCGTGGCGCCGAAACGCGCCATCAGCTCGTCTTCGATCAACCGGCTTCCGGGCGCCAAACGACCGAAGATGATGTCTTCGCCCAGCAAGCGGACAAGGGTCTGCGCGTGGGTCGATACGATGGCCGCAGGCGCGTGAAAGGGAATGTCCATGAGGGCTGATTCTGCCAACGGTGACGCATCAGGAGACCGCACCATGCCAAACAACGGATCGAATATGGGTTTCATCGGAGCCAGCGGGCTGATGGGCCATGGGATGGCGAAGAACCTGCAACTCCACGGCCATGCGCTTCACCTGACGGTGCATCGCAACCGCGATCGGGTGCAGGACCTCTTCGATCGCGGCGCCTTGGAGGTCGACTCGCCGGCCGGCCTCGCCGCGCAGTGCGACACGGTGTTCATTTGCGTCACCGGCACACCCCAGGTCGAAGGGCTCTTCGCCGGAGAGGGTGGCCTTCTGGCGCGCCCGAAGCCCGGCCTGGTGATCGTGGATTGCTCCACCAGCGAGCCGGCATCCACCGCCGCGCTGCGCCAGCGCTGCGAAGCTCTGCAGGTGACCCTGATCGACGCCCCGCTCGCGCGCTCGGCCGCTGATGCCGAGGCCGGCCGCCTGAATGTGATGGTCGGCGCAGCGCCTGGCGACTTCGCTCGCGTCGAGCCGCTCATCCGCTGCTTCGCCGAAAACGTGCTGCACGTGGGCGGCCCAGGCACGGGCCATGTGGTCAAGCTGCTCTACAACTTCATGGCCCAGGCCATCTGCACGTCCACCGCAGAGGCGTTCGCCGTCGGCCAGCGGGCGGGTGTGGATCTTGAGCAGTTGGTCGCAATCACGACCATCGGTGCCGTCAACTCGGGCCTGTTCCAGGCCATGGCCAAAGCGCTGCAGGGCGACCTGAAATCGCTTCCGTTCGAACTGGACAACGCGCGGAAGGACCTGCGCTACTACACGCACCTTGCCGAGGGCCTGGCGGTGCCCGCGTGGCTGGGCGAAGCGGTGCATCAGTCACTGACGCTCGCCAGCGCGCTCGGGCACGGTGCGAAGTTCGTGCCCTCGCTCATCGAGGCTCAGGAGCAGATCAGTGGAGCAACCCTCATCCGGCGCTGAGCGACCACGGCCTGCTGGGGTACCCCCGGTCGGGTCCGCGTACTTCAGCTTCGCAAAGACCTGGGCGGGAAGCCCGCGCCAGGCACATGCGAACCACAGAGCCAGAAGCTTCTCTCAGCGCGCCTTCAACGTCGGCGCTGTACGAGAGGGTTTCCCCGAGCAAACAGATGCTGTATGCCGACTAACATGTTAGTGAGTAGGAGCCAGTCAACCAGGAATCGACATTCCACCTATGCTGAAGAACATTCCTCCGCTGCAGACGCCCGACACGCCGGGCGCGCTGCGTGCCGAATGGCAGGTTCGCAGGCCGGATGACTTCAGGCAGCCGCGTCAATGCGGCAAGCTCCTGCTCTGCAGCGGTGTAGTCGCAAGCGACTGAAGACGGGACCATGGCCGCCCCCACCCGCGTCCCGGCGACCAGCCTGCGTGCCAAGGCCTACGAGAACTTTCAGCAGCAGCTCGTCCAGGCCAACCTCCGCCCCGGCCAGTTCATCTCTCAGCGTGAGCTGATGCAGCTGCTGGACATGCCGCTCGGCGCCGTGCGCGAGCTCATCCCGCGGCTGGAGGCCGAAGGCCTGCTGCGAACCGTGCCGCAACGCGGCCTGCAGATCGCGCACGTCAACATCAAGCTCATCAACAACGCGTTCCAGCTGCGCCTGCTGCTTGAGCGCGAGGCGGCTGTGCGCTTCGCGAGCACGGTGTCGGACGCCGACCTCGCGGCCATCGAAGATGCTCACCTGCGCATCGTGCGCCGCGCGCGCAGCGCGACCATCGACGACCACCTGCTGACCGACGCCACGACGGTCGACTGGGGCCTGCACGACCTCATGATCGACGCGCTCGGCAACGAGCTGATCTCCGACGTCTACCGAATCAACAGCCTGCGCGTGCGGCTCATCAAGCTCGAAGCGTCGGCCCTGTCCCCCGAGGCGCTGTTGCCGGCGATGGAAGAGCATCTGTGGTTCATCGACGCACTCAAGCGCCGCGATCCGCAAGCCGTGGCGCAGCGACTCGCCCACCACATCGAGAGCGCGCATCGCCGTGTGCTCGGACTGCCGCGGCCTCCCTTGCCGTGGTCCCCGGAGAACCTGTAATGTTCCCATCCGCCCCCGTCACTTCTTTTCGCGGCATCTGGCCGGCGCTGCTCACGCCGCTCGACGCGGAGCTGCGAATCGACCACGCGCGCTTCGCGTCGCACTCGCGCTCGCTGATCGACGCTGGCTGCGGCGGCGTGACGCCGTTCGGCACCACCGGCGAAGGCCCGTCGTTCTCGTTGGACGAGCGGCGTGCCGCCGTCGATGCGCTTGTGATCGGTGGCGTGCCAGCTTCGCAGATCATCGTGTCGACCAGTTGTGCGGCGCTGCCGGAAACACTGGCGCTCACGCGCCATGCGCTCGACATCGGCGCGCACGGCTGCCTGATGCTGCCGCCGTTCTTTTTGAAGGGCGTCTCCGACCAGGGGATCATCGACGCCTATCGCTACGTCATCGACGCGGCGGCCGACGATCGGCTGCGGCTGTACCTCTATCACATCCCCCAGGTGGCCGCCGTCGGGTTGTCTCACCATGTGATCGAGACGTTGAAGACGCTGTATCCGCAGACCATCGTTGGCATCAAGGACAGCAGCTGCCAGCTGGCCCATTCGCTCGCGCTGGCCGAGCGCTTCATGCGCGAGCTCACGGTCTATGTCGGCAACGAGATAGACCTGCCCGAACTGGGCCGGCGGGGCAGCACGGGCGCCATCAGCGGACTTGCGAACTTCATGCCGCGTCTCGTGCACCGCCTCGTCACGCAACCCGACGCGCCGGGCACCGCGCAAGACCTCGATCGCGTGACGCGCCTGCTGACACTGCTCGGCGGCTATGCTCTGACGCCGGCGCTCAAGGGCACCATGGCGCTGCTGTCGGGCGACAAAGGCTGGCTGCGTGTCAGGCCGCCGCTGGTGGCGCTGAGCGAGCCGGCGTTCGAGACCCTTTCGGCGCAACTGCGCGCCTTCGGCATCGGCCGAGAATCCGATTGAAGTGCGCCGAACGAGCTGCACCCATCAAACAACAGACAGGAGACACACCATGAATCAACACATCGACAGGCAACGTCGCACCATCCTCCAAGGCGCCGGCGGCCTTGGCCTCGCGTCCATGTTGCCGCCTGCCTTTGCGCAGCCTGCCTTGGACTGGAAGCGCTACTCGGGGCAAAGCATCGAGGTGCACCTCGTCAAGAGCCCACGCGCCGAGCTGCTGCAGAAGTACCAGAAGGAATTCGAGCAGCTGACCGGCATCACGGTCGGTTCGGAGCAGGTGCCCGAACAGCAATCGCGCCAAAAGGCGGTGATCGAATTCAACTCGGGCAAGACGAGCTTCGACGTGATCCATCTGTCGTACCACGTGCAGAAGCGCCAGTTCGCCCGCGGCAAGTGGCTTGAAGACCTGCGGCCCTACTTCGCAAGCCAGGCCGCACCCGATTTCGACCTGAAGGACTTCGCCGCCGGCGGCATGTTCTACGCGACCCAGTCCGATGGCCGAATCGACAGCCTGCCCCTGAACCTCGACCCGTGGCTGCTGTACTGGAACAAGGATTTGTTCGCGGCCAAGAACCTCGCCTACCCGAAGAGCATGGCCGACGTGCTGGCGGCCGCGAAGGCCTTGCACGACCCGGCCAAGGGCGTCTTCGGCATGGTGGGGCGCGGGTTGAAGAATGCCAACGTCCCGCTGTGGAGCACGTTCTTCCTCGGCTACGGCGGCAGCTTCACCGACGCGTCGGGCAAGCTGATGACCGACGGCCCCGAGGCGATCGAATCCGCCACCTTGTACCGCGACCTGCTGAAGGGCAACGGGCCGGCCGGCATCGCGGGTTTCAACTGGAACGAATCGCAGAGCCTTTTCTTGCAAGGCAAGGCGGCAATGTGGATCGACGGCAGCGGCTTTGCGCTTCCGCTCGAAGACCCGAGCAAGTCCAAGGTCGTGGGCAAGGTGGGCTATGGCGTGATCCCCGCCGGGCCCAAGGCGCACGTGGTCTCGATGTTCGGCGATGGCGTCGGCGTGTCTGCCTTCACCGCCAAGAAAGGGCCGGCCTGGTACTACGTGCAATGGGCCACCGGCAGGCTGATGCAGCAGCGCATGCTGGTCGACGGGCATGGCGCACCGGTGCGCAGCTCGGCCTATGCCGACAAGAAGGCACTCGCCGCCCAGAAGCTGCCGGCGTCGTGGCTGGAGGCCGTGTCCGAATCGCTGCCCATCTCACGCCCAGGGCTGCCGGTGATCGAGCCCGTCAGCGAGTTTCGCGACACCTTCGGCATTGCGTTGAACAACATCCTGACCGGGTCCGACGTGGCCGGCGAAATGAAGAAGGCCACCGCCGAGTTCCAGCCGGTGCTGAACAAGAGCGAAGGCAGGGCCTGAGAGCCTGAGAAGCCGAGACGCTTCTCCGCCGTCCGACTGCCGCCTGCCCGCTTCGGCGAGCTGGCCCCTCAGGGTCTTGCCATGCTTCACGCCAAGCGCTCGGCGCTGTACTGGTTCATCGTTCCCGCGCTGGTTGCCATCACGGCCATCATCGCGTTCCCGTGGGCGTTCACGCTGTGGATGAGCCTGTTCGACTGGAAGATCGGCTCGCCGAGCACGTTCACCGGCCTGGGCAACTACGTCGCATTGCTGACGGACCGCCGCTTCATCGAAGCGATCGGCCACACGCTTTTCTTCACCTTGCTGGCGGTGGTCGGGCCGCTGCTGCTGGGCACCGTGGCGGCGCTGGTGTTCAACCAGAAGTTTCCGCTGCGCGGCTTCGTGCGCGGTCTGTTCACGCTGCCGATGATGGCCACGCCGGTGGCGATTGCGCTGGTATGGACCATGATGTTCCACCCGCAGCAGGGCGTGCTGAACTACCTGCTGTCGCTGGTGGGCATCGCGCCGTCGGAGTGGGTGTACTCGCCGCGCCTGGCCATTCCCTGTCTCGTGATGGTGGACATCTGGCAGTGGACGCCGCTGGTGATGCTCATTGTGCTCGGCGGTCTTGCGTCGATGCCCGCCGACCCGTTCGAGGCGGCCTACATGGAGGGCGCGAGCCGCTGGCAGACCTTTCGCTACATCACGCTGCCGATGATCCTGCCGTTCGTGATGATCGCCGCGGTGGTGCGCCTCATTGACGCGCTCAAGACCTTCGACACGATCTACGTCATCACGCAGGGCGGCCCCGGCACGGCCTCCGAGACCATCAACCTCTATCTGTACCTGCAGGCGTTTTCGTTCTACCAGGTGGGCAAGGCTTCGGCGGTTGTCGTCGTGTTCTTCGTGATCGTGGTGGCGCTCTCGCTGATGCTCTTCTGGATGCGCGAGCGTTCGAAGTGGAACGACTCATGAAGAAGCTCCTCGACCGAATCGGCCTGGCGTTCGTGGTGCTGGTGCTGGTCTCGCCAGCGGCGTCGGTGTTCCTGTGGATGCTGTCGCTGTCGCTGAAGACGGAGACCGACAACCTGGCCTACCCGCCGGTGTTCATCCCGAGCAGCGTGACGCTCGTCAACTTTCGCGCGGTGTTCGAGCAGACGCCGTTCCTGAGCTACCTGTTCAACAGCATCGTCGTGTCAGGCCTGGCCACGCTGATCGCGCTGGCGGTGGGCGTGCCCGCGGCCTATGGCATCGCGCGGCTGAAAGCGCGCAAGCTTCTGCTCGTGATCCTGATCGCCCGCATGACGCCGGCGATCAGCTTCCTGATCCCGCTGTTCACGCTCTTCCAAGCGCTGGGATTGACCGGCACCTTGACGCCCATCGTGATCACGCACATGGTGATCACGCTGCCCATCATCGTGTACATCGTGTCGGGCTACTTCGAGACGCTGCCGGGTGAGCTGGAGGAAGCGGCCCTCATGGACGGCTGCTCCACGTGGCAGCGCTTTCGCCACGTTGCGATGCCGTTGGCACGCCCCGGCATCACCGTGGCGGCCATCCTCGCGTTCATCTTCTCGTGGAACAACTTCGTTTTCGGCGCGGTGCTCGCGGGCCGCGCCACGCGCACCTTGCCGGTGGCCATCTACAACGTGCTGACCTTCGAGCAGATCGCCTGGGGACCGCTGGCCGCCGCTGCGCTGCTGGTCACCGCCCCGGTGCTGTTGCTGACCCTCGTGATCCAAAAAGAAATCGTCGGCGGGCTGACTGCCGGCGGCGTCAAAGGTGGCTGACCCATGGCTTCGATCCAGCTGAGCAAGATTCGTAAGGACTTCGGCGACGTGCGCGTCATACGCGACATCGACATCGAGATCGGCGACACGGAGTTCGTCGTCTTCGTCGGCCCCAGCGGCTGCGGCAAGTCGACCCTGCTGCGCATGGTGGCCGGGCTCGACGATCCCACCAGTGGTGACATCTCGATCGGCGGGCGCGTGGTCAACGCACTGCCGCCCAAGGAGCGCGACGTGGCGATGGTGTTCCAGACCTACGCCCTGTACCCGCACATGACGGTCAGCCAGAACATGGGCTTCGGCCTGATGATCGGCAAGGCCGCGCCCAGTGTGATCAGTGAAAAGGTCGGGCGCGCCGCGAAGATCCTGGGCCTCGACAAGCTGCTCGACCGCTATCCGCGCCAGCTGTCAGGTGGGCAGCGGCAGCGCGTGGCCATGGGGCGGGCCATGGCACGCGACCCGGCCGTGTTTCTCTTCGATGAGCCGCTGTCGAATCTCGACGCGAAGCTGCGCGTGCAGATGCGCACCGAGATTCGCGCGCTGCACCAGCGCCTGAACGCCACGTCCATCTACGTCACGCACGACCAGATCGAAGCGATGACGATGGCCGACCGCATCGTCGTCCTGCGCGATGGTGCCGTCGAGCAGACCGGCACGCCCGCCGAGTTGTACGACCGGCCGGTCAACACCTTCGTCGCCACCTTCATCGGCTCGCCAGCGATGAACCTGCTGCCCGGCCGCCGCACCGATCGCGGCCTGGCGCTGGCAGGCGGCGCGATGCTGGAAGCGGTGCCGCCGGCCGTGCCCGCCGAGTGCGTCGTCGGCGTGCGGCCTGAGCATCTGGAGATCGTGCCTGCGGGCACCGCAGGTGCCTGGCCCGTCACTCTCGAGGTGGTCGAATTTGCCGGCGCCGACACGATGTTGTCGTGCCGGCTCGGTGACAGCCCCTTGCTCGCGATGGTGCACGACCGCGTCAGCGCGCGGCCGGGAGCGGCCATCACCTTGCGACCGCGTGTCGACCAACTGCATTGGTTCGACGCGGGCAGCGGCCAGCGCATCACCTGAGTTCGGCGCAGGGCGCAGAACACGCGCAGAGCAGGGCCGACGTCGGCTTTGCATTCGGGAAACACGAGCGTGAGAGAGTTGCTGCCTCGCAGGAACAACCGCCCCGAATGAAAACGCTTCGCCTACTCTGCTTCTCGCTCGCCGCTCTGCTTTCTGCCGCCGTGAACGCTGCGCCCGATGAGGAAGCACTCGGCCGTGATGCGGGCTATCCCGTTGCACGCAACCTGAAGCAGGCCTACCGCGAGCCCTTCATCGTCGGCTCGTTCAGCGCGATGGACAGCTTCAATCCATCATGCTCCCTGCCTCCCGCGGAGAAGCCGGTGGCACTGAAGCGTGCCACCACCGAGACACCGTTCCGCTATCGCTTTGCGGGCAAGGCGTTGACGCTCGACGACTACATGCAACGGCAACGTGTGACTGGCGTGCTGGTGGTGAAGGACGGCGAGCTCGTTGCCGAGCGCTACAACTACCAGCGGACCGCGGACATGCGGATGCTGTCCAACTCGATGGCCAAGACCATCACCGCGCTCGGCATCGTGAAGGCGCTCGAGGGCGGTCTCATCCACTCACTCGACGATCGGGCAGAGGCGTACGTGCCCGAACTGAAGGGCACGCTCTATGGCGAGACCCGCATCGTGAACCTGATGCGCATGGCCTCGGGTGCGCGCTATGTCGAGGACTACTCGGACCACGACGACCGCGCCCGATTCAACGAGGCCGCGCGCCGATCCGGAATCGTCGACGCGGCGCGCGGGGTCACAGAGCGCAGTGACCCCGAAGGCGAACGCTTCAACTATGCGGGCGCCCAGACGGAAGTCCTCGGGCTGGTGCTGCGCGGCGCGACGGGCCGAACGATGTGCGACTACGTCGGCGAGAAGATCTGGAAGCCCGTGGGCGCCGAGGCGCAGGCGACCTGGCTGTTGAACCCGGCCGACAAGATCGAGCTCGCGCAGGGCGGCTTCAACGCCACGCTGCGCGACTACGCGCGCCTGGGGATGATGATGGCCAACGACGGGCAGGTGCAGGGCGCCACCGTCGTGTCGCGTGATCACCTGCTCGCGATGACCGATGCCGCGAAGCAGCCCGAAGCGTTTCGACCGGGGCAGATGCGCTACCACGGCAGCACCTACTTCGGCTACGGACTGCAGACATGGATCCTGCCCGGCAGCTACCACCGCTTCATGTTGCTGGGGGTCTACGGCCAGGCCATCCTGGTCGATCCGCAACTGAGGCTGGTGGTCGTTCACACGGCCGTCGGCAAGGATGCTTCGGGCGACGCCAGCGGCAACCACCTGGGCGTTGAACGTGATGCTTTGCTGCGCGGGATCGTGTCCGCCTACGGCGACTGGTAGCGGCTTGCCGTCAGCCCGTGTTGACGTGTACCCGCATGTGCAGCCGCCGGTAGGCCTGGGGTGTCATGCCCGTTGAGCGCTTGAACAGCCGGCGGAAGTAGCCGGTGTCATCGAAGCCGCACTGCGCGGCGATGGCATCGATGGAGGTCTTGCCTTCGGCGAGCAAGGCCGTCGCTTGACGCAAGCGACGGGTGTGGATGGCCTCGGTCAGCGTGCAGCGGTAGATGCTGCGGAACACGCGCCCGAGGTAGTCGGCATTGCAATCCAGCTCCGCGGCAATCGTCGAGGTGCTGATGGGGCCGTGGAAGCCGGTGCAGATCAGCGCATCGGCTCGTGCCGCCAAGATGGCCGCAGAGCCGTCCAGTGCACTGCCGAGGGTGCCGACGGCGCGCGAGTTCGTGACCTCCCACAGCATGAGCATCAGCATCAGGCTCATCGGAACCTGGCGCTCGCCGAGCAGCTCCTGTTCATTCAGGAAGCGCCGGAAGAGGCTGGTCATCTGCTCGGGGCGGGCCACCAGCGCGTGCTGCGGCACGTCGAGCATCTGCTCAGTGCGTCGCCCCGGTTTTGCGGGCAGCACGAAGTGCGCCCAGAAGAACTGCAGATCGGGCGAGTAGGGCAGGGTGCCGCCATGCTCCTTGCCAGGCCACAGCACCAGCGTCTCTTCGGCACCCACCTGGAATTCGCGCCCGGCTTCCTCGATGCCGAGGACGCCGCGTTTGACGTACAGCAACTCGAACGAATCAATCACGCGGCGCGGGTGCTGCCCCACGGCACGTGAGATGAAGAGCCCGCCATTGGTCGCCTGCAGCGCCATCGGGAGTGCAAACGAGAGGTTGCCGTCCTGCATCTGAAAGAAGTCGGATTTGTCCCGTATTGTGCGGGCTTTGTCACCTTGTTGACCCGGTGTGTTGCTGTCAACATCGCCGTCACCCAAGAGCGAGGTGAGGGGGCGTTTTTATTCCCCTTTCTGGCTACGACGGGACGATATCGACACTAAAAACAGGAGACAAACCCATGCGCATTCCCTTCTGGGTGAGGAAGCTTGCCGGTGGCCTGGCGGCGGTTGTGTTGGCCACCAGTGCCCACGCCCAAGCCGGCCAGGAAATCACCTTCTGGATCCGTGCCGCCGACGCCGGCTTCGTGGAGCCCCTGGTCAAGACCTGGAACGACAAGCACGCCAACAAGGTGGCGCTCACCGTCATTCCGAGCGATGACTTCGTCACCAAGTTCGGCACCGCCGTGGCCGGTGGCGCGGCGCCTGACGTGGTCGCGATCGACCTGATCTTCGTGCCCGCCTTCGCGCAAGCCGGGCAGCTGAGCGACATCGGTGCCGAGGCCAAGAGCCTGCCGTTCGCCAAGAGCCTCTCGCCCTCGCACGTTCGCCTGGCGATGTACAACGGCAAGCAATATGCCGTGCCCTTCAGCGCGGAAAGCTCCTTCCTGCTCTACAACAAGGCGCTGTTCAAACGCGCCGGCCTCGACCCCAACAAGCCGCCGACCACGATGGCCGAGCTCGAGGCCTATGCCAAGAAGATTGCGGCCTTGGGCGGCGGCGTCAAAGGCTTCTATTTCTCGGGCGCCTGCGGTGGTTGCAACATCTTCACGATGACACCCTACATCTGGGCGTCGGGCGGTGACGTGTTCTCGGCCGACAACAAGAGCGAAGCGCTGGACAACCCCGCGTTGCGCAACACGCTTGCGATGTACCGGCGCATGTGGAAGGACGGTGTGATGCCCAGCGGTGTCAAGACCGACAACGGCAGCAATTTCATCAGCCCCTTCTTCTCCGGCAAGATCGGCATGCAGGGCACAGGCGCCTTCGCCATCGGCCTGCTGAAGAAGGATCACCCGGAGATCGACTTCGGCGTGGCGCCGCTGCCCGGCGAGAAGGGCGGCAGTTCCAGCTTCGCGGGCGGCGACTCCATCGCCATCCCGGTGGGCTCCAAGCACAAGAAGGAAGCCTGGGACTTCATCACCTGGTGCCTCTCTGAAGAAGTGCAGGTGGAGCAGTTCGCCAAGAACGGCAGCATCCCCGTGCGCGCCGACCTGGCCGACAACGCCTACAGCAAGCAGGACAGCCGTTTCGCCATGGCCTCTGCCGCCATGCAGGCCGGGCGCACGCCATATTCCGTGCACTTCAACCAGCTGATCAACGACCCCAACGGCCCGTGGCTGGCGATGATCCAAGAAGCGGTGTTCGGCAAGGGGGTCGATGTCGCCATCAAGGAAGGGCAAGCCAAGTTCCGCCAGATACTGGCCGCGCCCTGATCTTGTCCTTGGTCTTTTGCGGCCTGGCCTCAGGCGCTGACGCTGCCTGAGGCGGCGTCAGCCAGGCCGGTCGCACTCTTGCCTCTGCCACATGCTCACACTCATCGGCTTCAAGATGCCCCGCCGCTGGGCCGGGTTCTTCTTCATCCTGCCGTGTCTGGCGGTGACCACGGTGTTCTTCATCGTGCCCCTGCTGATGACGGTGTGGATGTCGCTCAACAACTGGCCCTTGCTCGGCCACCCGAGTTTTTCGGGCCTGAAGAACTACGTGGACCTGTTCCAGGACGCGTCCTTCTGGGGCAGCGTGCTCTTCACCG